>Ga0256405_10007016_pt1 | contig 17407 bp, 16 predicted proteins | sample RumenRJG_02DNA_FD_189096 | JGI IMG/M metagenome (GOLD analysis project Ga0256405, IMG submission 189096) | Bovine rumen microbial communities from Lethbridge, Alberta, Canada - RJG_02 | ecosystem: Host-associated > Mammals > Digestive system > Stomach > Rumen | place: Canada: Alberta...
TGATAAAACGAATTGGTTGAATGTTATTAAGGATATTATGCAGATGCAGTATGACGCAGGAAATTTAAAAGGGTATCTGGATTTTAAGAAGTTTTGGGACTTTTTGGAGCAGTAAAACGAGAATGCTCGGACTCAAAAAGAGAAAGCATAGGCAATTCTGACTGACAGAGAAATTGCAGAAAGGTTGAAAAAATTATGGATATACAGGCACTTGGAATGCTGAGTAATATAACAGCAATTGAGCAAAAACAAAATGTGAATACTATTGAAGGTGATATAAATGTAGAAAAGGACTTTTACGGAACTCTTAGAGAACAGCAGATAAACTGTGTAAAAGAAGATATATATAATAAATTTCATATTGATGTGGGAGCTGCAAATGCGTATTTTGAGTGTTATATTCCAAGTGATGTGCTATATAAAATGAATACAGATACAGCATTAAGACAAAAAGTTTATGATATGCTTGCAGATTATAGCAGCGATAAATTCAAACTAACGATGCAGACACTTAATCCGCCTGTAAAAAAATGTACACTGGTTTTTGATGATAATGGTGAGATAGTTGCCACATTAGAGCCAGATGTAGGTGGAGAGAAGGCGATTTCGGAGAGGTCAAAGAATACTGAAAAAGTAAGGATAATGAATGCGAGCGATATAAAATCCTTATTGCAAAACGATATGCAGGAGATGATTGAAAAAATAGAAGTGCAAGGAGTTATGGCAATGGAATATAAAAAGAAAAGTATTTATAAATAATGTAAAAAGAGAATGTTTGGACTCATAACGAGAAAGCATAGGCAATTCTGACTGACAGAGGAATTGTAGAAGATAGAAAATAGCTTGACAGGAGGAATATTAAAATGGCTATTGGTGGAATTGGCACAACAGGTTATACAGTAGGATATGAAACAAGACGGATGGAAAGGAATACAGCAGGAAAGAATTTTGCAGAGGAGATAGAAAAAACTGTAAATGTTGATAATATAGCGGCATGTAACAAGACCTTTGAATTGCAGGGAGGCGGTGCAATATTATCAACCATTCATGTCCAAACAGGAGAATCTATAGGGATTTATTATGATGAAGAGGCTGGCGGCAATCATATGGTTGCAAAGGTAAAAGGAACAGATGGTTCGGAAAAGGAAATCAAGATTGATCCTGATGAGGTAGATCCATCAAATGCTTCTTATGTAGAAATGTTGGCATTGTCGGCACATTTAAAGCAGCAGGGAAAGATTGATAGTCCGGCAGGAGGAATTGTTGCAATGACGATGGCAAAGCGTGTGCAGGAAGCCAATGCAAGGCAGGGAGAAATCTATGATAAGAGCAATTTTTTAAGTGAGATGCAAAATACATTAGAGGATTGCCTGAAAAATGGTTTGATGGACACTTATATGCGATACATAAAAGAAGTGGGTATATATGCTGCTATGACAGGCAGAAGTGCATAGGCAATTCTGACTGATAGAGGAATTGCAGAAACAGGTAACAGCTGGAAACGGATTTTACAATATTAAATTTTAGGTGAAAACAAGGAGGATAACATTATGGCGATTACAGGAATCGGAAGCAACTATAACAACAATGTGTATGAAAGTACATACGCTGCACAGAAAAGTGAGACAGCAAAGAACGCAGAAACAAAGGAAGCTGTTTCAAAATCGGAAAATACGAAAACCACAGGAGGCGGTACGACGGCAGATTATTATTCCTATTTGCAGAAGAATTATGATTGCATGTCAAAAGGAAATGTATCTATATCCAGCCAGTATTTACAGCAGTGTGCAGGAGACAGTGCAAAGGCGAAAGAACTGGAGGATTTTTTGAAAAAAATTCCGGAGCTTGAAAAGCAGGGGTACGAAGAACTGTCTGCCAGAAACAGGGCTTTAGGCGGTACGGTTACATATTATCAGCAGACATGGATGATCAATAAAGATGGCAGTATTCAAAGTACCGTATACTCTGTAACCGAAACCGGTATGACAAATGCAGAGCGAATGAAAAAGAATATGGATGAACGCTTGGAAAAGCAGAAAGAAAAGAAAGAAGAGGAAGAAAAGGTAAAAGAGCAAAAGGAAAAGAAAGCAGAGCAGGAAGAAAGAATAGAAGGAACAGCAGATGAAGTTGTTGTATCAGAAGAAAAAGAGCCTGATTTTACAGTGAAATATGTGGAGGCTGAATCAGAACTGGAGGCTGCGGCAATGGCTCAAAAAGAAAAATTAGAAGATGCTTATTATCCGAAGTTTGATCAGACGATATAGAGATAATTTGGATATAAATAAAAATAGTTGTATGAAACGGATTTCAAGTAAATATCAAGGAGGACGAAATTATGGATATTTCAAACATAGGAGCAGCCGGAGACTATCAGTACAAACCAACAGCGCAAACCAACAGTGCTTTGCAGGAAGAAGTCAAGAATACGCCTGATTCTGAAAAAAAGGATTTAGGTGTTATTGTTGAGATTTCAAAAGAATCGCCAGAGGCACAGAGAATATCGGAAACAATCAAGCAGAGAATAGAAGGACAGCAAAGAGGAAAGAGTACAACGAACCATAGAATTATCAGCGGAAATAGTGTAAATGGTATAGTAAGTTTTTATGGTGCAAGTGTAACTAAGGAGCAGAGTGAAAAGTTGCAAAGTGTGATTATGGACTTGGAGCAGCAGGGGTTTGTGAAGGCTTCACCTGATGCAAATGGTAACTATCAGGCTGGTGATGAAGCATTAGGTTCAACATTAGAGCCGGGAACTTATGCACAGCTTGGACTTAAAGTTTCACAACTGGCTTATGCCTGCAAAGAAATGGGCTTGTCTGACGAAGCTGCAGAGCAGATAACAAGTGCATATGGTAAACAGGCGGAAGAGAAGATTAATAAGGTAAACAGCATGATTGAGTTTGCCGCAAAGCAGATAAAGATTGAACAAGAAAAGTTCTATCAGGAGCATGGGGCACCTGCTTACAGGAGTGTTCAGGCAAGTGATACGACAGAAATAAAAAGTGTGGAAGTGAACAAGAAATCAAATAGCGATATTTATAGGATGTTTGCAAATCTTGATGTAAGCAGCAAGGAAAAGTTCCAAAGCAGTTTTGAATATGCTCTTGTTGGGTTCAGAAATTATTTTATTTCTGAACCGATTGAAAACTATAACGGAACAAGTCGGGAGCAGATACAGTTAGATGAACTGTTAAAGCGGTTTAATAATTTTATATAAAAGAAGAAAGGGGAATTATTATGAAAGCTACAAGCATTATAAAAAATACATAAAATCTTTTATTAGTAAATTGGGAGGAATCATATTTATATCAGTTGTAATGAAATATATATATGATAACATGGAGGCATTGATTATGAAGAAGTTTGTAATATTTGCAATGAACTTATTGTTGGTAATAGCATTATTAGGGTGCGGAACCAAAAACTCAGAGAGCGAAAGTGATATTAAATATGAAATAGATAATTCAGTTAGTGTTGATAAACTGAAAGAGCTATATCCAGAGTATTTTGAGCTATCAGATTTTAAGGGTATTGAAGTTTATGTATGGCAAATGGCAGAGGAATCATATCGTTGTGGCATTATGAGTGGCACTAATCGAAATAAAACCGAAGAAGAAATCTGGAAATTACAGGAAAGCTCTCTTTCAGTTGATGAGGCAAAAGCACTGCTTAATGAATTAGGGATTAACAGGAACGATATTATTGTTATTCCTATTGCGCAACCTTATTCAAGTTATCTATACGAAATTGATAGTGAATATACTGAACGGGTTAAAAAACTATTTGAAAACTAAATTGTTATTTATCAAAAGATAACGGCAGATTCAAGTTTGTAGATTTGAAACAAAAGAACAGAAAAGAATGTTTTTGTACGGCAGATAGAATTAAAGAGTGAGGGAAAGTAAGTAGCATATATCGTATGCAACGAAAAAGTAATTTCCGTTATAGGATATAGGGAAAATGAATAAGAAGAAACAAACAGCAGATAACATACTGCTTGGCTGGATATGGGAATCATTCTTTTGAATTTTCCAGAACTTAGGCAGTATATGAAAATAATAAGGCAGGTGATGTGTATGGGAAAATGTTAGTTCTGACATTTGAAGATAATGAGGATGCTATGATGAACCGCATATTATCGTTAATAAATACCAGAGAGGAAATCATTCAGATGTCAGGTTTGAAAAATCATCTGTTGAATTTCAAAGGTCTTATGATTGATGAAGTTCAACGGGTGATCATTCGGGGAAATCAGGAGATTGAGCTTACGTATACGGAGTTTGAGATTTTCAAGCTTCTTGCAAAGCATCCGGGAATAGTGTTCAGCAAGGAACAGATTTATGACATTGTGTGGAAGGAATCCTATTCCGGCGATTACAACATTGTCATGAGCCATGTCCGGAATATTCGGGAGAAGATAGAGGATAATCCAAGCAAGCCAATCTACATACAGACAGTATGGGGAGTTGGCTATCGCTTCAATAAAAATTTAATAGCATAGAAACAGGCAATTAAGAAACGAAATCTTAGTTGTCTTTTTTATTTGTAAAAAAGATTTACAGCGACAGGGGTAGAAAGGAGACAGGAGTACATTGCAGAAATCAAAACGAATACGGGCAGTAATGATAAAGGTTTATAAGTGAATAACGTAGTTATGCAAGGGCAGTCAATAATGGCTGCCTTTTGTCATGAAAAAAATAAGCAGATGGAGGAAATACTATGGCAGAATCTAAAACAGAAAAACAGAAAGTACAGGAAATAACAGAGAAGCTGGAGCAGGGTATCAAGGAGCTTTTTGAAAGCGAGAAGTACAAGACCTATCTGAATACCATGTCAAAATTCCACAATTACAGCTTTAACAATACCATGTTGATTGCAATGCAAAAGCCTGAAGCTACGTTAGTGGCCGGATTCAAGGCTTGGCAGAAAAATTTTGACAGGCACGTTAAGAAAGGGGAAAAGGGTATCCGTATCCTTGCCCCGGCACCGTACAAGATTAAGGAAGAACAGGAGAAACTTGATCCGGTAACTGGAGAGATCATGCTTGACAAGAACGGAATGCCAATTACGGAGGAAGTGGAGATTAAGATACCCGCCTTTCGTGTGGTTCCGGTCTTTGATGTGTCACAGACGGACGGAAAGGAACTGCCGGATATAGGGGTAAATGAGCTTTCGGGAAGTGTGGAAGACTATGAGGACTTTATGCAGGCACTTACGGAGGTTTCCCCGGTTCCCATTACCTATGAAGATATAGACGGGGATGCGAAGGGATATTTCCACACCACAGACCACCGGATTGCCATACAGGAGGGCATGAGCCAGAGCCAGACCGTAAAGACTGCTATCCATGAGGTGGCACACGCAAAGCTCCATGACCGGGAACGGAATCAGGATATAGATGCGGTCTTAGACAAAGACCGCAACACAAAGGAAGTGGAAGCAGAGAGTGTTGCCTATACGGTGTGCCAGCACTTTGGCATTGATACCTCGGACTATTCCTTTGGGTATATCGCCGGATGGAGCAGTGACCGGGATATGAAAGAATTGAAATCTTCCCTTGATACCATACGAAAGACCGCTTCGGAGCTGATCACAGGCATTGAGGACAGGTTAGCAGAGTTACACAAGGACAGGGCAGTGGAGCAGGAGCAGAATAAGGAGAGTATTCTTCTGATACAGAATGATGATCTGACACAATACAGTCTTGTGAGTGTTGTGGGCATGGACAGACAGGAGCTTATGGACGTTCTTTCAGCCATGAGTGAGGACGATAAGTTGAGTATTCAAGCATATCTGGAGAGTAAAGGGGCATGGACAACCGAGATTGCCAATGAAGATACAAAAGAATTTGGAGAATACCACCTTGATGTCCGCTACAATACCGATACAGAGGAGCTTGTGGATATGAAAGAACGAAAGGAAATCTATGATAAGTCTATGGAACCGATTGCCACCGGAGATGTAGTGGTAAAATTCTCCGGTTCGATGGGAAGTGAATGGGAGATTTCCAAAATCACAAATATGTCCCCGGATGAAGTTAAAAAGTTGCTTTATGATATGGCGCTGCTTGATGAGAGTGAGTGGGACGGAGATTATAATGCGTATCTGAAAGAACATGGGGCAGAAATGACTTTGATTAGTTCCAGTGCCGGACTGAATGAACACGCACCACAGTTTTTTGATTTTGCATACGATGCAGATACAGGCGTGAGTGCATCAACGGAATTATCTGCCATACAGCAGGCAGAGAACCTTATCAAACGCATGGAGCATGGGGCAACGGTCTTTACGGATGATGAGAGAAATCTGATTGTGAATTACAATTACAAGATCGATGACATGGAAAAGACAAGAGAATTGGCGGAGAAACTTGCATACATGATAGAAAATCAGCCTGTCAATGAAGCACTTACTGTCATAGATGCACAGGCAGAGATTGATGCCCTTCCGGATGGCATGATAGGTCTTTCTGAGATGCATGAGTATGGTTATTCCTGGAATGAAATGCTGCCTTTGACAAAGGATAAGGCAACGGAGCTTTTCGGGGAAGATGTGGCTGTGTATCAGCTCCATGAGGACGGTTCCGAAACGCTTATTGAAGATTTGGAAGAATTAAAGGAACATGAGGGCATTTTCGGTGTGGAAAAGGACGATTGGAGTGCCTATCTGGAACACCAGAGTATGAAACAGGAGTTAGAGGAAAGCCCTGCAAACAGGGAAGCACAGCTTTTGTTTGGCGGCGAGAACAGATTTGGCATTTATCAGCTCAAAGATACAGAGGAAGCAAGAGACATTCACTTTATGGGAATGGACTATCTTGAAAGCAAGGGCATTGCGGTCACAAGGGAGAATTATGAACTGCTTTATACCGCACCGTTAGAAGAAGGCACAAGCCTTGAAGATATTTACACCCGCCTTAATATAGATCGCCCTGCAGACTTCAGGGGACATTCCCTTTCTGTCAGTGATGTGGTGGTGCTTCATCAGAACGGGGAGAACACAAGCCATTATGTGGATTCCTTCGGTTACAGGGAAGTGCCGGAGTTTACAAAGGAGCTTATGGCAGAGCATACACAAGAACAGACTTCGGTCATTGATGAAACGACGGAGATCCTTTCGGAGATTGCACAGGAACACGCACATGATGAACTGGACAGGGAAAATGAAGTGTTCCTCGTCAATTACAACGAATGGCGTGAGGTCAGTACGCTTGATTTGGAACAGAATTACTTTGCCATTGACGATTCGTATGCGGATGGGGATTTCAGACTTTTGCATTTACAAAACCAGATTAAGGACATCACACCTGCCGGAGTGCATTACGATACCTATGAGGAAGCTGCTGCTGCTCTATATGAAGCAGAGCGGGAAATGGCGAATATGCCTTTTAATAAAGAAAATAACATCGGTTCCTACATGGTAAACGGAAGGGAGCAGCTTGAGCGTATCATGGAAGCAAGACAGATTCAAAAGCACATGGATATTGAAAATGACAAGGTATCCTATTACGTCATTGCCGATTTAAGCACATGGGCAGAGAACAGCTCGGAAAGGAGCAAGCTGGAGCGTTTTGACAACATTTCTGAAGCAATGGAAGCATTTCAGGCTTATCGTGGCAAGGATGCACAGTACAGCGATGACAAGGCAAGGACAACCTTTGGTGTCAGTGTGCATGGCATTGAATTTGATGTGATCCATGTAAGGAATAACGAAAATGTCCTGTCCCTTGATTTTACCCACAGCAGTGAAGCAAAGGAAAGTAAGCACTTCATGGACGATTTGCAGACGTTGAGTGACAGCATTGGCATTGACAAGGTAAGAGTCCACCGGGATATGACACCGGAGGAAGTGAAAGATTTTGTGAAGCAGCGTTTTGAACATCAGTTGAAACAGGGCGGTCTTGATGATATTTCCCTTTATATGAGCCGGTTCGATATGATCTATGAACAGGGCAAGATGGAGAAGTTAATGCCTACTGTCAACCAGAAGCATATCGAGGAAAATGTACCGATTACGGAGTGGGACAATCCGTATTATGAGGTAAAGGAGCCGGAGCAGATGGCATTTTCCATAAAAGATAAATTTGTCAGCATACAGACCTGTACGGAGGGCTATGATTATTCTGTTTTTGATACGGATTACAAGCTGATTGACGGTGGCGTGTATGACAATCCTAATATTTCCATTCATGCGGCGTTAAAGGACGTTCTGGAGGACTTTGGACTGTCAGAACAGGATAAGCGTATTCCGGTGGAATATGAGGAGCTTATGGAGAAAACAGAAGCGGTGGAGCGTGAACAGTTAAATGAGCGTATCCAGACGGAAGCAGAAAACAGCAGGATTATTGCTGATTTCAAGGCAAAGACAGAGGAATTATTTAACGGAATCGACGGACAGACACAGGACGATATAGAGCAGACGGTATGGGCATATCTGCAATCCAAGATCGACGAGTATGAGATAGATGTTGAGCTTGTGGATGTGGTGGTGTCCGGAAGCAGATGCAGAGGACTGGAGAAAGAAGGCTCCGATCTGGATGTGGTTGTGGAGTATAAGGGAAGGGAGCATGAAGATGAGCTGTTCAATGCCTTTAACGAGGACGGTCTTATGATTGGCGGTGTGAAGGTTGACATCAATCCTATCACAGAGGGCAAGACCGGAACACTTGCAACTTATCTTCCGGGAGTGGAGAGCTATCTTGCAGAGAAACAGGCAATGCAGAAAGCGCCTGCTTTGGAAGCCATACCGGAGAAAATCGTTACCTTAACGGTTGCAGAGTGCGGAGAATTTCACAGTCTGGGAGAGTTCCATGAGAATATAGCAAGCGTGGAGGAAGCAATCGCTGTGTGGAAAAGCATACCACCGGAGCGCATGAACGGGATTCCGAGCATCGGCATTAACGTACATACCGAGGAAACCGAGCGTTATGAGGACGTGGAAATGGATATTCTCTCCGGCAAGGTCATTGACCTAGAGGTCTTGGATTATGTACCGGATATAACAGACGATCCGAAAGCAATCGAGGTCATAGCGGAGCTGATTGACAAGTTGCCGGATATTGAAGTGCGTGGTTCGCTGGAGAAGTGGCAGGCGGCTATCCTTGCTACGGAGATAGACCAGTTTTCTTATGATTATGACACCTATCAGTATCAGGATACGGTTGATAACAGGGAAGCACAGGTTGCCAACATCACTGAGGACATCAGAAACGGAAATACTGGGTATCTGAATGACTTTCTCAATGCGGTCATTTCTGAAGGCGTCAGAGAGGGCATTACAGACATTTTCGGACAGGGTGTGGAGATTGATGACAGTGAAGCGGTTCAGACTGCGAGAAGGGCAAAGGAGCTGCTTGACAAGCTGGCAGAATACAAGCCACTCGCAAAGGTGGAGGAACTGACCGAGCAGAATTATAATCAGATTGACAATGTTCTCAATAACGGAGCGGAGAAGAAAGAACAGGAACAGTCCAAAGGCAGAATATCCATTAAGGAGAAGCTGGCGGAGAAAAAGGCTGTTATCGAACAGCGGGATAGGGCAGAACATACTTCGCCGGAGAAAGATAAAAAATCACAGAGGGAGATGTAAAATGATGAGTAAATTTACAGTAGAAGAAATCAATTTCATGTGTGTATTTGAGACACAGGACAGGACGCAGATGCTTGAGAACATCAGACAGGTAATGCCGCACATAAAGGACAGCGATATGGAGGAGCTTGCTGAGCAGGTCTTGGGAAAACTCCGGAGCATGACCGATGAGGAATTTGCAGAAGTATCTTTGGAAGCGGCAGAAGAAATGTAGGTAGGATAGGCAGTTGGCGGTATTGCTGGCTGCCTTTATTGCAGAACATATTGAGAGCCACTAAAATGTATCATTAAGATTATGTTTGTGACTTTAATAATATGTGATATAATGATAAAAAATATCAGTAGGAGGGTTACACATGGAAATAGTAATTAAAACCATTAGAATTATTGATTATGAGAATAATGCTGTATATGTTAGAGAAACTCCAGAGACATTTTCTGAATATGTAAGTCAATTGATTACTTATATAAATGGTAATACTTCTATTCGTGAATATAAAACTCGTTCAGCTAATACTGAAGTCATAAGTTGTATTTTAGATATAGTCAGAAATCAAATTGACGAGGAATATGTGACAGGAAAAATTGATTTTATTGCACAGAGATTACTTTTAAAAGAAAGAGAGGCACAAACTACTGTTGTGCATATGAATACAAATGTACAAAAAGGCAGCTTAATACAAGCTTTATTATACGATGAGGACAAGGACAAGTATACGTATCTGCTTGCAAAAGTAGAACATACAGATTTTGTGGATGATTCTGATTTTAGTTTTAAATCTGGTTTTTCAAAAGATATGAAAAAACTTTGGAAGTCTTGTATTTTTGAAATTGATAATTTAAACGCTGATAGTTATTCGGCAAAGGTTTATTCTAATACAGTTGCAAAATATTGGTATGATAATTTTTTAGAGTTAGACCAAGTTGTGAGTGATGAAACAAACACAGACAAAGCATTTCGTGCAATAGATAGTGCATTAAATAGAAATGTAAAGAATATTGCGCCTAGAGATCATACATTACTCAGAAATTCTTTGATAGCATATTTTAAGTCCAATGATTATATAGATTATGATACCATGATACAAAATACATTGGAGAGTTATCATCCGGTAGAATTAGATCAAGAAAAGATGGACAAAGTAATTGAAAAGATAAGAGAATTACCAGAAAAACATAAATTTGATAAACAGTTTAATACAGTATCATCAGTTATCAATGCTCGTATTAGAAAAGTGTATGATGTCTGCCAAGGAGTTCAATTAAAAATAACGGATGCTATAGATGATTTTGGCGATACAATTAAGGCATATAGGGAACCAGATGGAAATAGATATATAAGGATTAAAACGGATAATGATCTGACATATAAACTTTTTTCAGATGAATGATAAAATAAAAGGAGGTGTAGAAGTATGCTTGCAGAGTTACTTAGTTTGGCAGAAATAAGAGATATAATTGTTTCCGAAAGAATGAAAGTGTATGAAGCCTCTTTTAATTTTGATTTAAATAATGCGCCAGATTATAGTTATTTTTTTAATATAATCAATTTTATTCCCAAAAGGGATAATATTAAGATAACTTTACAAGATGAAAATGAGAGGATTTTTGAGGTTTCTTCCTCAAAAACAGAAGGAGAGGAAGAGTATAAAACATTTTTAAAAAATACACTTGATGATGAAACTATTAATGTTAAGTTGCGCATTGATAAAAAAGTAGAGGAAAATCATTTTTCTATTTATTCGTATGATGAGTTTGTAAAAGATATTTTAATGTTATCAATAGAACAAGTTATGATAGCTTTTTCTGGTCTATTGAGTCAGGTATCAACGTTTTTGGTTTTTGATGTTTACAGTCCGATGACAATGTTTGCTACAAAAACAATGTTTTTTGTACCATATAGGAGCCAGATTACAAATTCAGAATTCAATAGAAAACAGAGAATGGAGAGTTGCAAAGAAGTTTCATATTTTTATAATTTTGACACCTATGAAGTACTACCAGATGATTTTAAAATAACAATTAATTATGAAAGTAATCCACTAACTGAGTTATTTCAGAAAATTACAATGCTATTATCTATTAGTTTTATTGCCACTTCTTCATCAATAAATGGAAGGCAGTTAAAAGGCATCATAAATGGACAGCGTACAATGGAATATTGTTGCGATATAAATAATATTCCGGACAATAAAGTATTATATAGAATATATAATTGGATATATACAGATGGTAGTCCAATAGACAAGGCGATAATAGCTAGAAATGTTATTAGTTTACATTGCAAGTATGTTTCTATAATAGAAATTGATGATAAAGTTATGGCTTCAATACAGTCTAATTATAATATGTATTTGAAAGATAACGTAAAAGACTATTTGGAGTTAAAGAATAAGGTGGCTGAGTTCATAAGTGATATAGTATCGAAAACAGGGGAATATGCGACAAGTTTATTAGATAAATTTAAATCAAATCTTATTGCTATTTTTGGTTTTATTTTTTCTGTTATATTGGCAAATATCGTTTCCGATCAACCATTGAATAATCTTTTTACAAGAGAAATTACAGTATTGGTTGAATGTGTTTTGGCAGGTTCATTTGTATACTTATTTATATGCTATTTTCAATCACGTTATGAAATAGAAAAGGTATATGAAAGCTACGAACAATTGAAATTGAATTATAAGGATATTTTGACGGAAGATGATTTGTTAGAGACATTTGGTAACGATGAAGGTCTGAATAAAATGAAAAAAACCATAAGCAAATCAGAAAAATTATATTTAGGTGTTTGGATTGTTTTTTTAATTGCAGCATTGCTTATAGTTGAATATTTGAGTAGTAATCCAACTTATCAGGTTATAGGAAAGGAATTAGATTTATTTATGCAAAATATAAAAAAGATGTTTTAATTTTATAAAAGAAAATCGCACTTGCTAAACTGCAAGTGCGACACTTTTGTTAATATTACGAGTCCTACGCAGCTCCAGGACGGAACAACATATGACTCTAATAATATTATACACCATATTTGTATGAAGTCAAACAAAAAATTATTCAGATAAATCATTAGAAATATCTTCACCTAAAAGGTTTTCATCATTATCGGAAGTAGTAAATTTTTCACTTACAGGATAGGAGAAGTTTTTACCCATTTTCTGAAATCCATACTCCAGATAATGTGATTTAGGGATGAAGTTATTTTCTGTAAGATTATGTAATTTGGTAAAAAGCTCTACAAGCCATTCCTGAAATTCTGTTTCCGGTTCTATTTGGTCAAGTTCATTTTCATAATAATGTCTCACGATACCAGCAAATATATCAGCGAACTGTACTGCAGGAGTTACAGCGGAGCTGACAAACAAGGGCATTTCTAATATGTGATGGAAAGAACGCCCGAATTTAGTTTTGAATAAAAAACCAGTAATTGCTTCGGCAATTTTCCGATCAGCGTCTTCGTGTACCTCGTCAAATATCATCATTGCCTTGCCATAGTGATGATGGTTACAGTAAAATTCAACCTTTTTTAAAAGGAGGTAATACTGCTTTGGAAGATGATTATCTGGAACAATAATTGGTTCATCTGGCTTGTCCATAATTATGGCAAAAATAGCAGCGTCATAAGAGGTAATGATGTCCACCATGCCTTCAACATACGCTTTATTATTTGTACGATTCTTAGTAATAGTTGCTTCACGAATTAGTTTTGTAGACTTTATTTCGTCCTGTTTTCCGTAAATGGAATCTTTTAATTTGTATATCTGATTTGTGATCGGTTTAATATCATTCTCATGGATACAGACACCAAGCAGGATAGGATTCTTGGTTGAATCTGTAGGGCGAGGGTATCCACTTTCGTCTATGAATGTAAGCATATGAATAGATTGCTCCTTTGTTAAGTAGTGAATTGATTATACTATAAAATAGGTTAACATACTACCAAATTTATAGAGATTGTTGCCTGTTCTTTATGTCTTGAGTAGTGGGCATATTTTTCCCAAGATACTGATTGAGATTTGCCTGTTTTTGTTTCAGCTCACGCACTTCCTTTTCACAATCCTTATAGGTGGAAGTCAGTTCGCTTTTCTGCTTCATCAGTTCCTGATATTCTGCTTTCAGCTTATCGACATTCAAGCTCTTTATGTTTATGCCCGCCTGTTCAAGCATACGTCTGGCGCCGCCATAAAGAATGATTTGGCTTTCGTATCTGCGGAAATATGCGTCAGGGTTCTTGGCTTTTTTGTAGCCGATATGATAGGAGCGGTTGTCTTTGTACTGCTGTGCATATTTGATGATTTCCGCAAGGTCTTTGATACGGTGTTCCAGTTCCACCACGCTCTGCTTTGCAGACTTTCCTGATTCGGTTTTTACCGCAATTTTGTGTTCCAGTTCTGCAAGGGAGCCGACTTCATTATAGCTCTGTGCGGCGATTTTTAAATTCTCGATGGCAGCCCACCTTTGCAGTCCCGGACTGCTTCTAAATTTCTCGTCCGAGGTGTCAATGAGCCTGCGGGCAGAGTAATCTTTTTTCGGGATCACTGCCTTTCGTTCCCGTTTCCTTTCGATGCGTTCCCTGATACGTTCCTTTGTGTATTCCTTACCCAAAGACTTCGCACTGCCACGCACAAAACGCTCTTTATCCAGAGGGCGGAATGAGATGTATTTGGCAGCTCCTTCTTCAAAAGTTTCCCCTTTAATTTCATAACCTCTAGCTCTCATCAGAAGCAGAAATTCTTCGTAAGTGGAAGCTGACTTGATACAGAAATTGATGTCCTTTCTGGTCTGCGTTTTCCATGCAGAACCGTTCTGGTTAGACTGCCATTCTTTGTACTTTCTGCCACGCTGGGCACCCGGAATGATGACGGAAAGATTGTGTTCCTTGCACAGCTCATCACTCAGATTCCGGATGTGATAATAGGACTGTTTGCAGTCGTGATATTTGTTGTGTTCGATGTTGTCAGCGGCACAAAAAATGATGTGATTATGAACGTGTCCTTTGTCAATATGGGTGGTAACAACATACGAATATTTCCCCTCTAATAGTTTATCGGCAAGCTCCTTTCCAATGCGGTGCGCTTCCTCAAAACCAACCTCTCCCGGAGCAAAAGCCTGTATCAGATGATAGGCTTTGTTGGGACTGTTTTCCCGGCAGTGGTCGAGAGTATATTTAAAGTCATAAGCTGCGGTTTCCGGAGAACAGGCATAAGAGGAGACGAACATTTTTTCATCGGTCTTTTCGGGGTTGCAGATGTAGTCTATCGCTTTATCAACGGTTGCTTTGATAGCATGGATTTTTGTGTACGCCATACCTCATTCATCAACTCCTTTACTTCGTCCATATCTTCCTGATAAATATTTCCGGTGCTGTTTATTCGCTTGGCAATCTGATTCAGACTTGAGCTGATACGTCCAAGCTCCGTATTATAATTTCTTAAATAACTGTAATCCACGTCATAGACATAGCCATACAAAATGAGCTTTCGCAAGAAAGCGGACTTGCTTTTCAGTCCCGATAATCGGAACTTCTCGTCCAGGATATATTGCTCGTCATCATCGAGATAAAATTGCACCGGATTGGTGCGTTTTCTGTTTGCCATTTCATTAACTCCTTTCCAATTTTGGGTACAAAAAAACTGCTGTAAAATGTTCGATGTTTTACAACAGTTTGTTTCAAAGTGTATTCGATTTTTGGATAAAGTTATCCAAGAAAAATTGTAGCAAAATTGCAGAAGAAGGTCAATGATTTTACTGTGAAAATTGGCTCAAAAAATATAAGAGGGTTAGGGATACTTCCCTATGGAAATTTACAGGATATGCCTGTGGCATAAAAGTAAATTTCAGCCCATGTGTCATGACATGGGCAGTGCTTGCTAAGTAAGTTATTTGACATTCCTAAAGGTATGTCGTTTGATTTATTATTGCTATTAAGATGTTTGCCGATATAGTAAATATAGGATGAAATTGTTTTGCAGAGCTAGTTGTTGTAGTATAAAATTATATGATGATTTGCCTACTTTTAAATTCATTTATATAAACTGAAGGGTGATAGCATGAATAAGCTTGAATATATAAAAGATCTCTCTACAGGTATTGAAACTATTAGTTATGAGAAAGTAAATATTGCTTACCCAGAACATACACATATAGGTCATTTTGTATTCGGTATTGTAACAGATGGAACAGTTGGGGTGAAAATTGACCAAGAGGAATTTATTTGCAATGAGGGAGAAATATTTTCTGTGGCTCTTAATTTGCCACATTCAATTTACCCGATAACAGATACTTATTCTATGATAAGCATATGTTTTCCGCAAGAAGATAATATAGATAGAGAACTTGATATTATTAGGAGTGAAATAATTGGAAATCCAGAATTGGAACTTAGCATTGCTGATATGTCTGAAAAAGTACACATAAGTTCATATCATATGATTAGAAAATTTGCTAGCGAAAATGGATTAACACCACACAAGTTTCAACTTCAATGTCGTATTAGGAAGGCACAGGAACTACTAGAAAGTGGAATGAAGGTGGTCGATGTTGCTGCAGCTGTTGGCTTTTGTGACCAGAGCCATTTATGCAGAGTATTTAAGAGACAGGTAGGAATTTCCCCGGAAGAATATATAAGATCCGCAATTTTATCCAAGCCAAACAAATAAGAAGAAAGTAGAATTGTTTCATAATCAAAGAAAGAGAGGACAATTCTATGAACAAAGATGTATTTGAAGCATTTAACATTGGTAACTTGTCAATTCCAGGGAAGATAATTAAGTTTGATCAGATTGAGTGGTCTAAACATCCGACTTTTGAGGGTGTGGAATTGAAGCATATTATTACAGGGAAACAAACTGAAGGTCAGTTCAGTTATCATCTTGTCAGAATTGCACCAGGTAAGGCTATCAAAAATCATATTCATGAAACCCAGCTTGAAACGCATGAAGTTATTGCTGGTACGGGAGTATGTATAAATGATGGAACTGAGTTAAAATATGAGGTAGGTGTAATATCTATTATTCCTGCAAAGATACCACATGAAGTTTTAGCAGGAGATGATGGGCTTTATCTGTTCGCTAAGTTTATGCCTGCATTATGTTAGAACTATAGAACAGGAGGTTTTTTTATTCTATTGAATAAATAAGTAACTTGTTAAAATACATGATTAAGCAGGGAAGTGGTTGGTTTGGATGAAGTAGTCCTTTTACATATAAGCCATAAGGATGAATATTTATATGAAAAGTTGGTTGATTTATTAGAGGAAAGTGGCTACCAAGTCAACCACTTACAAAGCAGAGATTCTAAAGCAGAGTTATTCCAATTCAAAGAGTTGGTAATAATACCAGAAAGACATCAAGTGTTTCTAAATGAACAGGAGGTTGAATTAACAGGAAAGGAATTTCAAATACTTATGTTGCTGGCGAGAAATCGAGGGCGTGTATTTAGCAAAGAGCAGATTTATGATATTGTATGGGAAGAACCTTATTCTGGGGATTACAACATTGTTATGAGTCATATTCATAATATAAGAGAAAAGATTGAAGATAACCCAAGCAAGCCAGTTTACATTCAAACGGTCTGGGGAGTTGGGTATCGTTTCAACAAAAATTTAAGCAGCGGTCTGTAAAGAAGAAATACAGATCACTGCTTATTTTTCGTTTCCGACTCCTAAAAGATATTCACATGATACTTGGAAATATTCAGCAAGGGCAACCACTTCATAATCCGGTACAAAGCGTGTCCCTTGTTCTATTCGTAATACGGTCAAATCGCTAAATTCATATCCGGCAAGCTGGAGCTGTTCTGCCAGTGCTTTTTGCGATAG
>Ga0256405_10007018_pt1 | contig 17399 bp, 18 predicted proteins | sample RumenRJG_02DNA_FD_189096 | JGI IMG/M metagenome (GOLD analysis project Ga0256405, IMG submission 189096) | Bovine rumen microbial communities from Lethbridge, Alberta, Canada - RJG_02 | ecosystem: Host-associated > Mammals > Digestive system > Stomach > Rumen | place: Canada: Alberta...
AATCCCGATCCATGGCTGGGGCGAGACTGGGCTTTGCCATCGGCAACGCGGAGCTGATCCGCGACCTGAACACCCTGAAGTATTCCACCAATCCCTATAACGTCAACCGCATGAGCTCTGCCGCCGGTGTTGCCGCCCTGCAGGAAGATGACTATTATACCCGAAACGCCCGTCAGATCATGGAAAATCGGGCGTGGACCATTGAACAGCTCCGTTCGCTCGGCTTTGAGGTCACGGACTCGAAGTCCAACTTCCTTTTTGCCCGGTCGGAGCGAATTGACGGCGAGGCACTCTACCGCGGGCTGAAGCAGCGGGGAATTCTGGTGCGCTATTTTGACAAACCGAGGATTTCGGCTTATGTCCGCATCACGGTGGGAACGAGAGAACAGATGGAAGCGCTGCTGCGTGAGACAACATCAATGCTGGAGGAGACAGACGTATGAGAACGGCAGAAACAGTCCGAAACACCGCCGAGACCCGGATCAGCCTCCGGCTCAACCTGGACGGCAGCGGTGAAAACAGCATTGAAAGCGGCTGCGGTTTCCTGAACCACATGCTGACGCTGTTTTCCAGACACGGCGGTTTTGATCTGGAGCTTCGCTGCAGCGGGGATACAGATGTGGACTATCACCACACCACCGAAGACATCGGCATCTGCCTCGGCCGCGCCGTGCGCGAGGCGCTGGGCGACCTGAAAGGCATCCGGCGCTACGGCAGCATGCTGCTGCCCATGGACGAGACGCTGATCCTCTGTGCCCTGGACATCTCCGGCCGGGCGGGATTCTATCCGGAGCTGAAGATCCCGACGGAAAAGGTGGGGGATTTTGACACGGAACTCTGCGAAGAGTTCTTCACCGCCTTCTCCAGAGAAGCGGGAGTTACCCTGCACCTGCGCCAGATCGCGGGGAGCAATTCCCACCACATCATCGAAGGCTGCTTCAAGGCCTTCGCCCGTGCGCTCAGCCAGGCGGTGTCCATCGACGAAAAGAACGCGGACCGCGTTCCCAGCACCAAGGGGGTTCTGGGATGATCGCGATAGTGGATTACGGGGTGGGAAACCTCTTTTCCCTGCGCTGCTCGCTGGAGAGCCTGGGACTGGACACCGTCGTGACATCCGATCCGAAAGTGATCCGGAATGCGGAGAGGGTGATTCTCCCCGGCGTCGGGGCCTTCGGGGACGCGGTCGACAAGCTCCGCGCCACCGGCCTGGATCAGACCGTCCTCGAGGAAGCTGCCCGCGGAAAGCCGCTGCTGGGGATCTGCCTGGGGATGCAGCTGCTTTTCGAGAAGGGGTATGAGTTCGGCGAGCATGACGGCCTCGGCCTCCTGCACGGCAGCGTGGTCCCCATGCAGGGCACCATTCCCCCGGAACTGAAGATCCCGCAGATGGGCTGGAATGCGCTGATCCGGAAACGGAGCCACCCGCTTCTGAAAGATGTGAAGGAAGGGGACTGCGTCTACTTTGTCCATTCCTTCTATGCCGCCGACTGTGATGACAGTCTGGTGGCGACGACGGAGTATGGAAAAGAGCTGACCGCCCTGGTTGCGAAAGACAACGTGATGGGCTGCCAGTTCCATCCGGAGAAGAGCGGAAACGTGGGGCTGAAGATCCTGCGTGCGTTTTCCGCGATAACCTGAGGCAGGTGACGCAATATGATTCTGTATCCTGCGATCGACCTGTATGAGGGAAAAGCGGTGCGCCTGCGCCAGGGCAGATATGACGACATGACGGTCTATGACCGCGACCCGGCCTCCCTCGCGCTGCGCATGCGTGATGCCGGGGCAACGCATCTGCACATGGTGGACCTGGAGGGAGCCCGCAGCGGCAGCACGGCAAATCTTGCCCTGATCGAAAAAATCGCCGCCGCCTCGGGGCTGTTTATTGAACTGGGCGGAGGCATCCGCAGCATGGAGACCATCCAACGTTACCTGGACTGCGGCATTTCCCGGGCAATCCTGGGGACGGCCGCGGTGGAGAATGAGCAGCTGCTGCAAGCGGCTCTGGAGACCTTCGGCGAGCGGATCGCCGTGGGCGTGGACCTGAAGGACGGCTGTGTTGCCGTGCGCGGCTGGGAAGAAAAAAGCAGCTGGACGGCGGAAGCCTTCTTTCGGCATCTCACGGACCTGCAGGTCCGTACGGTGATCTGTACCGATATCTCCCGGGACGGCGTCCTGGCGGGCAGCAATCATGCCCTGTATGCGGCTCTGACAGAGCGTTACCCCATTGACCTGATCGCCTCGGGCGGAGTCTCCTCTCTGGAGGATCTCCGCGGCCTTCGGGCGCTGGGCATGTCCGGGGCGATCCTTGGCCGGGCGTACTACAGCGGCGCGGTCACCCTGGAAGACGCGCTCCGCGCGGCAGCCGGGGAAGACGGAACGGAGGCCGGCAACGACCCGGAGCAGGAAGCCTCACGGGGGAAGAGAGGGCTTTTATGATCACAAAACGGATTATCCCTTGCCTGGACGTACGAAACGGCCGCGTCGTCAAGGGCGTGAACTTTGAAGGTGTCCAGGATGTCTCGGACCCGGTGCAGCTGGCACGGCACTATTCCGATGAAGGCGCGGATGAGCTGGTATTCTATGACATCACGGCATCGGTGGAGGGCCGGCAGCTCTTCACAGACGTGCTGCGCCGGGTGGCGGAACAGATTTTCATCCCGCTGACCGTGGGCGGCGGCATCAACACGGTGGAGGACTTCGACCGCGTCCTGAAGTGCGGTGCGGACAAGGTGAGCGTCAATTCCGGCGCAATCCGGAATCCCGCCATGATCCCGGAGGCAGCCCAGAAGTACGGAAGCCAGTGTGTCGTCCTCTCCGCGGACGTGAAACGGGTGGAAGGCCACTTCCATGTGTTCTCTCATGGCGGAAGAATCGACACCGGCATGGACGCGCTGGAATGGATCCGGCAGGGCGTGGCGCTCGGCGCCGGAGAAGTGGTGCTGAACTCGATCGATACCGACGGCGTGAAACAGGGCTTCGACCTTGAGATGCTCAATGCCGTCACCGCGATTGTGGATGTCCCCGTGATCGCTTCCGGCGGCGCCGGCGGTGTGCAGGATTTTGTAACGCTCTTCCGGGAGGCACCCGGCGTGGATGCGGGACTTGCCGCTTCCATCTTCCACTTCGGCGAGGTGGGCATTCCGGAGCTCAAACAGGTCCTGGCGGAAAACGGAATCAATGTGAGGAGAATTGGATGATCTCGATCGATGAACTGAAATTTGACGAAAAAGGCCTGATTCCCGCTGTGGTTCAGGATTTTGAGAACGGGCGGGTTCTGACCCTTGCCTATATGAACCGGGAAAGCCTGGAAATCTCCCTGGAGAAGCACCTGACCTGCTTCTGGAGCCGCTCCCGGCAGAAACTCTGGCTCAAGGGCGAGACCAGCGGCAACTACCAGCATATCGTGTCCGTCACGGCGGACTGTGACCGCGACGCTCTGGTGGTGAAGGTTCGGAAAGACGGTCCCGCCTGCCATCTGGGCACCGAGTCCTGCTTCGAGTATCCGCTTCTGCTGGAAGAGGAAGACTTCTCGCTGGACACGCTCTATGCCCTGCTGCAGGACCGGAAAGCGACGCTTCCCGAGGGGTCCTATACCAGCTATCTCTTCCAGAAGGGACTGGACAAGATCCTGAAGAAGGTCGGGGAAGAGTGCACCGAGGTCATCATCGCGGCCAAGGGCGGCGAACGGGCCGAGACCGTGTATGAGGTTGCGGATCTCTGCTATCATGTCATGGTCATGATGGTGGAGCTTGGCATCCGCCCGGAGGAGATCCGCGCGGAGCTGGCCTCCCGCCATGTGATCGACCACAAGGTCAAGCAGGAGAAAATGGCATGATGTTTTCCAATTACCATACGCATACCACGTACTGCGACGGTGCGGACACCCCGGAGGAACTGGTTCTGGAGGCAATCCGTCTGGGGTGCCCGGAGATCGGTTTCTCCGGGCATTCGCATCTCCGGGAAGATACCTGCAGCATGTCCGAAGTCGAAACGCTTGCCTACTGCCGGGAAGTCACCCGCCTGAAGGAAAAGTATCGGGACCGCATTACGCTGCGCCTCGGCATCGAGCAGGATATTTTCTCCACGATCGACCGCAGCCTCTTCGATTATGTCATCGGCGCCGTGCACTTTGTTGAGAAAGACGGCGCCCTGTTCGCCGTTGACGACGGGAAGGAGACCCTGCTCCGTACGGTGAACACGGCCTTCGGCGGCGACTTCTACGCCTGCGTTGAGGCATATTATGAGCTGGTAGGCTCTCTGTACGAGCGTACCGGCTGCGATGTGATCGCCCATTTCGACCTGATCACCAAGTATAACGAAGGAGACGTCCTGTTTGACACGGCGCATCCCCGCTATCTCGCGGCAGCCGGCCGGGCGCTGGAACGCCTGATGGCCAGCCCGGTCCTTCTGGAAGTCAACACCGGCGCCATGGCCCGCGGTTACCGTACCGCACCGTATCCCGCCCCGCGCTTTCTGCAGCGCTGGCTGGATGCCGGGAAAGAACTGATCTTCTCCTCCGACTGCCACGACCGCCGTTTCCTGCTCCACGGCTTCGAGGCGCTGAAGGAGATTCCGCACAGGGAGACACTATGCTGACAAAGAACCAGAGAGCCGAAGTACGGATCGAGAGCTGCACTCCGGAGGGATACGGGGTCTGCCGCCTGGAGGGGCGGGCGGTGTTTGTTGCCTCTGCCATGCCGGGCGAGCGCTGGGAAATCCTGATCCTCAAGGTGACCGCTTCTGCCGTCTGGGCGAAGGGGCTTCGGCTCCTGGAACCGTCCCCCGTCCGCTGCGAGCCGGACTGTCCGAACCTCTGCGGCGGCTGCACCCTGCGGCACATGCGCTATGAGGAAGAGCTGAGGGTGAAAAAGGAACACGTGGACGACTGCCTGCACCGCCTGGGGAAGCAGGCCGTCGGGACTGCGGTGATCCATCCGAGTCCGCTGACCGAACGGTATCGGAATAAAGCCATCTTTGCGGTGGACACGGTGGCGGGAAAACCGGCCTTCGGATTTTACCGCCCCCGAACCCATACCCTGGTTCCGGTCCGGGACTGCCTGCTGCAGAGCGAAAAATGCCTGCGGGCCGCCCGGGCGCTTGTTGATTTCATGGGAATGCATGGCGTACCCGCGTATGATGAACTGACCGGGAAGGGAACCGTACGGCACATCTTCTGGCGGGAGTCACGCAGGGAAGACGCCGTGCTCTGCATCGTGGCGGCGCGGGGCTTCGGCAGCCTTACGTCCGCTCTGACTGTATTTCTCAGGGAACAGTGCCCCTTCCTGACGGGCATTGTCCTGAACATCAACAAAACCCGGGGAAACACCGTCCTGGCCGGGGAGTTTTACACACTCTGGGGCAGGCCGACCGTGAAGGAGACCCTGTGCGGAAACGAGTTTGAGGTGGCGCCCCAGGCTTTCCTGCAGATCAACCCCCCTCAGGCGGAAGCGCTGTACCGGAAAGCACTGGAGTATGCGACGGAGAACAGCGCGGGAGAACCTGCCGGGAACGCTCTGGCCCTTGACCTCTACTGCGGCGCGGGTACGGTTTCCCTTTGCCTGGCAGCTCGCTTCCGAAAGGTGATCGGGGCGGAGATTGTTCCCCAGGCCATTGAGAATGCAAAGGAAAACGCGGAGCGAAACGGCATTGAAAATGCAGAGTTTGTCTGCGCGGATGCTGCGGAAATTGCAGACCGGCTGAAACGGGAGGGCCTGCGGCCGGACGCCGTCATAGTGGATCCGCCGCGGAAGGGCCTGGCGGAGTCCGTGGTGCGGGACATCGCGGCGATGCAGCCGGCCCGTGTGGTCTACATCAGCTGCAATCCATCCACCCTGGCGAGGGATGTAGCGCGCTTCAATGAAACGGAATACTGCCTGTCCGCGGCCGAAGCCTACGACATGTTCCCAAGAACTTCTCACATCGAGACGGTTGCTCTCCTGTACCACCAAAAGAAGGAACTTTGATTTCTCCCTGTTACTTGGTTTTCTGCTTATGAAAAACGCATTCCGATACTCTTTCAAACACAGTATACCGATCCTGATCGGCTTTATTCCCGTTGGCCTGGCCTACGGCGTGCTGATGCAGGCAAATGGCTTAAACTGGCTCTGGACGGGTGCCAGCAGTATCCTGATTTTTGCCGGTTCGCTGCAGTTTCTCGCTGTCAGCTTCTTTGCCGGGGGCGTGTCTCTGGTCACCGTTGCCGTCATGGCCATGCTGCTCAACAGCCGCCACATTTTCTATGGCATTCCCTTCATCGAAAAGTGGAAGGATTACGGTCCGTGGAAGCTGTTTCTGATCTATGCCCTGCCGGATGAGGCATTTTCTCTTCATTGCTCAAACGACTTTGACGACGGCGATCCGGCACACAAAAAATGGACGTATCTCTTTGACGCGCTGCTTGTGCTCATCTACTGGGTTACACTCTCTGTGCTCGGGGCTTTGATTGGATCGCTGATTCCGTTCCGCACAGACGGTATCGACTTTGCCCTGACAGCATTGTTTATTGTCATTTTGCTGGAGCAGCTTAAGTCTGCCGGAGGGAAAGCGGAACCTGCCGTTATCGCTGCGATTTCCTCTCTGATCTGCCTGCTGGTGTTTGGACCTTCCAACTTTATTCTGCCGTCTCTGCTGAATACTGTTTTTCTTCTGACCTTACTGAGGCATAGTTTTTCCCCGAGGGAGGCCGCACAGGATGAATAAGCTTTGGGTCATATCTGTAATTGCCGTCTGCGCGGGATGTACGTTCCTGGAGCGCGCTTTTCCATTTCTCATCTTCCGCGGAAAAACAGTTCCGGAACCTGTCTCCACGCTGGGGAAGCTTCTGCCGATGGCGATCATAACGACGCTGGTGTTCTATTGCCTGCGGAATATAAGCTTTTCTGAACCGGCTGCCTGGGCTCCGCAGGTTATTGCAAGCGCGGTAACCGTGATGCTCCATCTTTGGAAAGGAAGCACCATGCTTTCTATAGCTGGCGGCACGGTATGCTGCATGCTTTTAACGCAGGTCGTGTTTTGACATCGAATTCCACAGAAATCCAAGCGGTATTCCATCATTAAATTCCAGTTTACAGTACTGATGCCCTGGTGAGAAATCGCCGGCGCATCAGCGCGTTGATGAGAGCCGCGATGTGATCAGAAATGTCTTTCAAGGCAAAGAGGCATATGCCATTTGCCGGAAAACAGACGGAAAGGCCATCTGAGTGATTGAGCTGAAGCTGAAGGGCCATACCGATCTGTCGGACCGCGATGACGAATGTGAACTCGGATACTGGCTGGGAAAGCCTTTCTGGGGGCAGGGGATGATGCCGGAAGCGGTAAAAGAAATACTCCGCCATGCCTTCGAAGATATCGGTATGGCGAAGGTCTGGGTCGGCTATTATGAAGGCAATACACAATCGAAGCGGGTGCAGGAAAAAGCCGGATTCCGCTGCCAATGGAAATCAGAGGGCGTGGATGTCCCCCTGATGCATGAGAAACGGACGGAATATGTGAGTTCCATGACCAAAGACCAGTGGCAGTGGGACAGACTCTATGAGGCAGCAGCGGCTGTGCGAAATGAACGCAGGATATCTGATTACGTTACCTGCGGCGAGGTTTCTGCAGCCATTCTGTCCGGCAGCGGAAAAATCTATACCGGTGTCTGTATCGATACCTGTTCCACACTTGGGATCTGCGCGGAACGCAATGCCATTTTCCATATGATCACCGGCGGCGAACAGGAGATCAGGAAGGTCGTCGCGATCTTGCCTGACGGTTCCAGCGGCGCACCCTGCGGAGCCTGCCGGGAACTGATGGTACAGCTGATGCCGGAGAATTACAAAAGCATTGAAATCATGATGGATTACAGGACAGAGAGAGTCATGACGCTTGGCGAACTGACTCCGGCGTGGTGGATCTAAGGTCAGGACGGATTCAAACTTGGAACAGACGAGAGGGTTATCAGAACATGAGCGAGTGCAGAAACTGGTATGAAGGCGACCCGATTCTGGAAGAGTACCATGACCATGAGTGGTGCAAAGTCAGCCATGACGATGACTTTCAGTTTGAGATGCTGTGCCTGGAAGGAGCCAGTGTGGGCCTGTCCTGGCAAATCATCATGCATAAGAGGGAAGCATACCGCCAGGCCTTTCATAATTTCAGAATTGATGCCTGCGCCGGTATGTCCGATGAAGAACTGGAGGCACAGCTGTCAAATCCCGGCATCATACGAAATCGGAATAAGATTTACAGCGTCAGGAAAAATGCTCAGGCGGTAAAAAAGATTCAGGAAGAGTATGGTTCTTTTGACGAGTATCTGTGGAGTTTCACAGATGGAAAGCAGATTGACGGTCACTGGACTACACCTGCGGAGATTCCGACGGTATCGGTAGTTTCAAAAAGAATGGCGGCGGATATGAAGAAGCGGGGGATCGGATTCGTCGGTCCCGTGATCACTTATTCTTTCCTTCAGGCCGTCGGTATTGTGAATGACCATCTGGCAGACTGTGAATCTCGGTGAAGAGAAGAGAATCTTGAGCGTTTCTGCTTCCGATCAGAAAAAACTGACGGAGCGCGACAGCAAAAGACCCTGAAAAAACAAAAAACCTGCTCTCCGGCAGGCAGTACAGATCACGATGATCATGATAAAAAAGAAGTAAGTCCTGACAGTTGAGACACAATCAGAACTTACTTCTTTAAATTCTTGGTATCTAACATCATTTAACCTCTCTTTCTGCAGATTACCGCTTTATCTTACTTCAGAAGCAACTCATGAACACAATATCTGCGGCTCGCGCAATTCCCGTTAGGTGGGATCAACCTGATTGTGGAGTGTTTCAGATTCAGATCTCAGCGGCTGTTCATTCAATCCCACTTTTTGAATGAACCTGAAGTTTTTAACTTCCTTGACTGTCTACAGAATATACTAAAATTACAGAAAATGCAAGAGTCAATATTGTACAAAAATTACAAATGATTTTTGGACAGATTGACATAATAACCCCGGAGAACGCTGTGCAGCGGGAAGTGCAGGTCTGCGGACAGCGTAACAAGCCTGAACAAAAAGACGTCATGATCCTCCGGTTGGAAATACGATGAGCTTGAAAATCCGGACAATATCCTGTATAGTAACGACATCTGTAAGAAGAAGGTCAAAAGCGGCCGGGGCGTTACGGCCGGCTTGGAATCAGTCGTATGACGGGGGAAGAGATATGAAAAGGATTACCTGTATCTTGATGCTGATTTGCCTGCTGACGGCAGCTGTGTTCTCCGCATCTGCGTTTGCGGAAGGAGAGAACGCCGCTTCGACCGATCCTGTGACAACGAATCCCGCTGCGGAGGAGGCTTTGCAGCAGGAAGCGGCGGAAAGAGGCCTGGCTGCCATCATGGAAACCCGTTTTCCTCAGTACCTTGTCCTTCCCAGGGAAGAAAGTTATCTCAGGGAATGGAAAACCGGGTATGCGAGGAAGGCATTCAAAGCACCCTGCCTGCGTGTTGAGCGGATTTCACAGCTGAAGACCGGTCGACAGGTCATGCCCTATATCTATGAAGGGGTAGAGGCGACGGTCGTAGCGGAAGAGAACAACATGTCGTGCATGATCTACCGGGGCAACGACAATAAGCTCTATGCTGGCTGGATCCAGAGCATCCGGCTCCTGGATGAGTTCCCCGGGAAGGTTTACACCGTCGGAAAAGAACCGGACGGTGAATACACGACACGGAAGGACATTACGGTCGACTGGTCCAAAAAAAGCTGGCTCACGACGCAGCAGAACTATTCCGTTCTCTCCGAAGAAGTGAAGAACTGCCGCGGCTTTACGCTGGAGTACCAGATCATTGCGGAGAACACATCGAACTGGGACAGCATCCTGGGCGACAGAGTCATCTACGTCAGATCCGGTGAGGAATGGACCGAAGTCGGCTCCTTTGAATACCCGGACTTCGGCGCGGTGAAGATCCACGTCTATCTGGATCAGCCGATGGACATCAACGCCGTCGGAACTATCGCCGATTGTACCCAGCCGAACATTTTCCGTTTCCGTCAGACGGCGTATGACTTCCTCGTCGAGTAAGCGGGCCGGAATCAATAAATCCCGGGTTTTTCAGCTTCAGCGCTTGACGGCTCTGTCGGGCGCTGATATAATTTCCGCGGTTTTGCCAGAACGGCAGGTAAAGAAAGGGAAGTAGTAAGCATGAAAGTAAAATTATCAAAACGCAGTAAACCCGATTTTCAGTCGGAATTTCTCGCCGGCATCCTGAAGGCGAATGCGGACCCCAGTATTGTCACCTTCGCAGGCGGCAATCCCAACGCGGAGTCTTTCCCTGTGAAAGCAATGAACGCGGCAGCCGACAAGGTGCTGAAGGAAAACGGCGTTATGGCGCTGCAGTACAGCGGGACCCAGGGCTATCTGCCCCTGCGTCAGTTTATTTCCGAGCGTTATAAGAAGATGGATCTTACCGTGGATCCGTCCGAAATCATCATCACAAATGGCTCTCAGCAGGCGTTGGATCTGTTCTCTTCCGTGATGCTCGATCCGGGAGACAGCGTGCTTGTGGAGAATCCGACCTATCTCGCGGCCCTGCAGACCTTCCACCTCTACGATCCTGAAGTCGTTCCCATTGCGCTTCGTGAAGACGGGATCGATGTTCAGCAGCTGGAGACCGCGATCCGGGAGAAGAAGCCTCAGTTTATGTATCTGATCCCGAATTTCCAGAACCCGACCGGTCTCACCTATTCCGAAGAGGTCCGGGAAAAGGCGGCGGCCGTTTTCCGCAAGAGCGATGTCATCGTCCTGGAGGACAATCCCTACGGCGATCTTCGCTTCAGCGGGGAAGCCGGACACAGCTTTGCCTGGTATCTGGGCGAGCAGTGCTGCCTGCTGGGTACCTTCTCGAAGATCGTCTCACCGGGCATGCGCGTCGGCTGGATCGTCTGCAAGCAGAGAGAGATTCTAGACAAGATGCTCACCTACAAAGCCACCATGGACCTGCATACCAACATGTTCGGCCAGATGGTTCTGTATCAGTACCTGAAGGACAACGATCTGGACGAGCATCTGGAAAAGGCCCGCCAGCTTTATAAGCGGAAGGCGGAGTACATGATCGCCTGCATCGAGAAGCATTTTCCGGAGGGCTGCAGCTGCACAAAGCCGGAGGGCGGCATGTTCCTCTGGGTTACGCTGCCGGAAGGACTCCGTGGCGTCGACATCCAGCGCGCTTCCGTAAAGAAGGGGATTGCCGTCTGTGCCGGCGACCCGTTTTATGAGTACGAGAGGAATGTCCCGCATCTGCGTCTGAACTTCTCCAACGGTACCGATGAGCAGATCGACCGCGGCATGCGGATTGTCGGTGAGGTCATCCGCGAGCAGATGAAGCAGTAAGGAAGAATCTCCCTGTAACGAAATATGGAACACGGAGGCTGGCTTTTATGACGGAAGTGTATCAGTTCGTAGAAGAAATATTCAAGGATTACGGACAGTATTCAGACAACTTTGAAGAGAATCAGATGCTTCCGTCCAAGGAAGTCCTTCTGGACATTTGCAGTATTTTGCTGAATGCTAGCTGCCTGCCGGAAGAAGGGCGTTATTCCACCTTCCGTGTATGCTTTATTTCTCCCGATTCTGAGTATCTGGATTCCTATATTTATTCGCGCGTGTGTCTTTTTTCCGAGCCAATCGAACTCAGCATCGGGAAACTGCATAAGCTGTCGCCGGCGCTGAATGCGGAGATCAGCTGCCTGATGCTGGATGTTACCAGAAAACCTTACAGCATGATCGGAATCCTCTCTGCGCATACCTCGCTTTTTGAGAACCTGATGACGTTCAGCGCCAAGGGAACCAGAATGCCGAGAATACCGAATATTATGGTTGAGAAGCCGGGCAGGCTTGAGTTCTGCTGCGGAGAAACACCGCTGGTCTGCTACTCGGCAGGGGAAGTGACGCATTTCCGGACAAATACGTTCACATCAACGCTTGTGGCGGATCAGCTTCGAAACGGCTCATCCGTTCAGGAGTCGGACCGCCTTTTATTCCTGTATAAGATTATGAGCCTGATTCATTCGTACGAACACGGGGGTCATGTGTTTGTTGTTCCGAACGGCACGTCTCTTCCCGATATCGTCGATGTGAAATACAGGCTTCCGGCACATTTATTCGGGGATAACAAAGGAGATCATCTGAGCATAGACACAGCGAGAAAAAAGGATATCTCGGTTTATGCCGATCTGATTGCCCGGCTTTCCTGTGTTGACGGGGGCGTCGTGATCAATAAGAATCTGGATCTGATCGGATTTGGGGCACAGGCCATCGTTGACCTTACCAATATCGCACCACCAAAAATGCGCTTCGTGACAAGCGATGATCAGGTCGATACGGGAAAGAAGTTCAATGACAACGGGATGCGCCACAGGGCCTGTTACAGATTCTGTGAGCTTGTTGACGATTCCGTTGCGGTGATCTTTTCGCAGGATGGCTCAATCAAGGCCTGTACGAAAGCGGAAGGAGAGGTCGTGGTCTATCAGAATGTCGCGGTCCCCATGATCTGACGCCGAAAAAAAGGGAACCCGTTTTTTACAGTACAATCTCCGTATACCCGCCGTCGTCGACGCGAAGCTAATCCCTTTGGGACACGGCCGCGGCCCGGATGGCGGAGCGCTCCGGCAGTGGAACCTTGTTCTTCATGATCGGCACCTCCGTTTCACCGGTAAAAGTGTTCGTTCCTTCTGATGACGGTATTCTATCATCTTTTCTGTCCTAGATTTTGCCCTCGGTTGTTACGTCTAGAACTGCAGTGGCCCGCAGTGAGAAGCGATAAGCTCCCACTGCGGGCCACTGCATTATGACTCGCGGAGAATTTGGCGGCCAGGTCACCAACGACTAGGCCGAGGTCCTGAATGAGAATGGTCAGGCGTTGAGATACTCGATCATGCAGTCTGCCGCGACAATGCCGCTGGTATATGCAATGCCGAGCGAAGCGCCCTCATTTTCATAATACGGGCTGCAGTAAAGGCTGCCGTTATCAACACCGGCAACGTACAGACCGGGGATGACACTCTGATCCTTGGTAAGCGCCCGGCAGTAGTCATCGGTCTTCACACCGCCGAACGTGGACCAGATGGAGGGCTCATATTCAAAGACATAGAAGGTGTCACCGCTGAGCTTGTGCAGCAGGTAGGGAGCCTTGTAGAACTGAGTGTCCTCACCGGCTTCGCAGAGAGCGTTGTATTCTTCAACAGTCTTCTCGAGGTTGGCCATATTGAAGACTTTGGCGCACTCGGCGAGGGTTCCCTTGGCTGCCCAGCCCTGTTCGACCGCCGCATCAACGGAATCCGGCAGATCGGCACGGACGACATTCTCACCGCCCTTGAAGAAGACACTGCCATGGCTGCCGACATACCACTCTTCGGGATTGCCGTAGTAGCCGCGGATACCGACCGTGCTTACGGCGTCCATCATCTCCTGGTCGAGGACAGCATAGTACAGGCCCTCACGCAGGGCCATTTCGCCTCCGAGGGCAAGAGGACGGTCGCTGAGATACTGCTCGTTCATGAAACGGTCGCCGTTTCTGTTGACAATCAGACCGCCGTAGAGCGCGGGCTCCAGTGCCGGGCTTGCGCTGCGCATCGCACCGCCGTTGATACCGGGGATCTTGTGGTTTGCCCCGCCGAACTCGTTGCAGCACAGCGCCCAGTTGCGATCGGCAATCCCGCCGGCCTCGAGAACCATATCAAAGCCCTGACCGGTCGAAAGCGTGTTGCAGAGAGGCCAGACACTGAGGTCGCCGAAAATCTGGCGCAGACGCTCATCATTGCCCGCGTAGCCGCCGGTCGCGATCAGAACTGCCTTGCAGTTATATTGGATGATGCTCTTGTCTTCACCGTTCCTGACCAGAACACCGGTGACGGCATCGCCGTCCTTGACCAGCTGGACTGCTTCTCTCAGGCATTCGAGCACGCCGCCGTCAGCCTCAAACTTCTCTACCAGGGGACCGAAGCGGTCGAGGCCTCTGAGCTGTGTGCCTTCAAGATTGGCAAAATTGTGGCGCGCACGGAAGCCCATGCCGTAGGAATCGATACGCAGGCCCATGTTGACGCCGTTGTCCATGAAGTTGCTGACAACGCGTTCACCGGCGTTGGTGCATTTGCGCAGGAGAGAGCCATTGACGGTGCCGCGGCTGAATCCGTATTCGCACTCATAGAGGGTCTCAGCGCTGACCGTTGCGTTCTCAGCGGCCTGAACACGGGTTTCGGCCAGAGCGGGACCACCTGCCTGGGAACCATTGGAGACAGCGACCGTGATGCCTTTTTCGAGCAGGTAGGTCTTCTTCCCGGCGGCAGCCAGTTCCATGGCGGCCATCAGGCCGGCTGCGCCTGCGCCGACGACGACGGCATCGCATTCAATCGTGGAGGAAGGAACGAGAGTCTCCTTTTCCTCGGGTTTTGCTTCTTCGGCAAAGGCGGGGGCAATTCCGGTCAGGCCCAGTGCTGCAGCGGCGGCGACAGAGCCTTTCAGGAAATCTCTGCGGGACAGTTCTTTCATTTTAACAGGTTCCTTTCAGTTCGTATTTAGGGTTAGAGCCCGCTAAGCATAATAACATAGTTTGCGGTATCACGCAATGTTTTTTGATATCATTCCCATTTACTCGGAGACCGCCATGTCTACACTAAGACAACACCGATGTATTTGCGCTCATTTACTTGCCCGGCGGCTTTATTATGAAAAAGGTGAGGCGCAAATTTGCCGAGGTAATTAATAGAGGCCGGATCTATTTCATATAGCTTGATGTTTTCCGTTACGGACCTCACAAAAAGAGGGGACAGGTCATAGCCTGCCCCTGTTATGCTCGCATTCAGAGTAGCGAAACACTCGCTCATAACTGTCTTGATCTGAGCCAAGAGAAGCTCTCTAGATAAGTGTCTCATTTGGGGCTGAGATACACCCGCTGTCAGACACCGGTAATCTGCAGGGCATCGTAACCGGATTCTCCGGTTCGGATGCGGACAACATCCTCCACGTCATAGACAAAGATTTTCCCGTCTCCGATTTCACCGGTATGCAGCGCCGCATTCGCAGCTGCCACGACAAGTTCCGGATCTACTTTGGACACAACGATATCTACCTGCAGCTTCGGAATCAGATGCATGCTCATCTCAATTCCGCGATACTGTCCGGCTTTTCCCTTCTGGGTACCGCAGCCCATCACGTTTGTGACGGTCATTCCTGTCACACCGATGGATGCCATCGTATCACGCAGGGTACCAAAGCGCTCTTCATCGCACAGGATTCGAACAAGCGTATAGCGCTTTTTCCCGATCGGCGTCTCTTTCATTCCGGAGGAGAGCTCCAGCGGGAACGGCGTCAGTCTGCTGGTGTCAATCGGGCCGTCCGAATGAACGCCGAGCGAGGATTCAATGGGAAGAAAATCCGCATAGGCGCTGGTTAAACCGTGTTCCGTCACATCCAGTCCTTCGATTTCCTCCTCAGCGCTTGCCCGCAGACCGACCGTCGCCCTGATCAGCCGGAAGACCAGGATCATGCACAGCACGGTATACGTTCCCACTGTCAGCACGCCCAGACACTGTACGCCCAGCTGACGAAAACCGCCGCCGTAGAAGAGGCCTTTCGTACCATAGCTTTCGTTGCAGGCAAAGAGCCCGACGGCAAGCGTACCCCAGATTCCATTGACACAGTGAACCGCCACCGCACCGACCGGGTCATCCACATGAAAGTGAATATCCAGTATTTCCACGGCAAGATCAACAAGAATTCCGGAAACAAGACCGATGGCAAAAGCACCCAGTGCATCCACGCTTGCACAGCCCGCGGTGATGGCGACCAGCCCCGCCAGAGATGCGTTCAGACACATGGAGACATCCGGCTTTCCGTTCTTCTTCCAGGTAAAGAGCATGCATGTTACCGTCGCCACTGCGGGTGCAATGGTCGTTGTGCCGAAGATTCTTGCCATCTCTTTCACATCCGCTGCGGCCGCGCCGTTGAAGCCGTACCATGCAAACCACAGAATGAAGCAGCCGAGTGCGCCAAGGGTCACGGAATGGCCGGGGATTGCATTTGAAGTGATTCGTCCGTCGGAACTCTTTGTATACTTGCCGATCCGGGGGCCGAGGATGATGGCTCCGACCAGGGCGGACAGACCGCCAACCATATGAATGACACAGGAACCGGCAAAATCAATAAACTGAAGACGACTCAGCCAGCCTCCGCCCCATACCCATCCTGCCTCAATGGGATAGACAATCAAACTGATGATTGCGGAGTAGAGACAATAGGCGGAAAACTTTGTCCGCTCTGCCATTGCACCGGAAACAATCGTGGCAGCCGTTGCACAGAAGACCAGCTGGAACACAAAAGAGGACCAGTCGAAGCCTTCAAAGTTCTGGAACATGCCCCATTCCGGCTTCCCGATGAGCCCCAGGGTTCCATGCTCGCCCATCATCAGACCGTAACCGAAGAAGATAAAGACAACGGTCCCGATGCAGAAGTCCATCAGATTCTTCATGATGATGTTGCCCGCGTTCTTCGCACGGGTGAAGCCGGTTTCCACCATGGCAAAGCCGCACTGCATGAAGAAAACCAAAATCGCGCCGACAAGAAACCATACTGACAGATCCATGATGCTGCCTCCTTCATAAACGGTGACATGACCACCGAATGAGGGAAGAGATTATATGTGATGGGCGAGGAGTTGTCTAATATTCAAATAATATGCAATCAGATGTGTAAAAAGTATAAAAGAGCACAGGGAATGGTTAATGCGTGTGATGATTACAAAGCAGTGTCACTCATGCATTTCGTGTGCGGCTTTGCGGCATGAGCGTTCTCCGTGCTTGCTCCTGCAAAACCAAACCAGGCTGGATCACTTTTTTATTGGTGATCCAGCCTGGTTTCTATTTCTTTTCGTTATGACATGGCGTTACGCACCGGGTTGACACGGCGGAATCGCATTGCCATTTCCGGGGTTGTTTCCGGGCAGTCTTCGTCATAGGTGATGGGCATCTTTCTGGCTTTGTCCAGCTCGTCAAGCTCTGCGTCGCTGAATTGCCGATTGATAACCTTGACCTGATCAATAGCGTTTGCCATAATATAACCCCCTTTCAAAGCTGTTGGCCACACGCGCTGAAATAAGACGGATGATGTCGGTTCCTTTTCCATTTGCCATGTGTCTCTGTCGTTCGGTATATACGACAAATATGATTTCTGCATCTGCCCCGGGAGCACTCCCGATGACCATTCCACCGGCGTTGAGATCACCTATGGTATTGAAACGGTCTTCTTCTGTACTGTGTATCTCGTCATAGAGTTCCAGGCGGTCATAGTCGAAAAACACACGAGCTGCCGTTTCGAAGGATAATCCGTGCTTTTGAATGTTTAACCTGTTTTTCTCTTCATCGTATTCAAACAGGATGC
>Ga0256405_10007019_pt1 | contig 17395 bp, 15 predicted proteins | sample RumenRJG_02DNA_FD_189096 | JGI IMG/M metagenome (GOLD analysis project Ga0256405, IMG submission 189096) | Bovine rumen microbial communities from Lethbridge, Alberta, Canada - RJG_02 | ecosystem: Host-associated > Mammals > Digestive system > Stomach > Rumen | place: Canada: Alberta...
GGCTCGGTGCGGCGGGCGTGTGGCTGCCGCTGCTCGCCGCTGCTTTTGATGTCTTGCTGTTTCTCTGGATGGAGGGTGCGCTCGCGCGCTGGGGGGTGTTTGGATGATCGAGCTTACGGATGTCTGCTATGCCTATGACGGCGTGCCCGCGCTCCGCCATGTGACCGCCGCGGCGGCCGAAGGGGAGACGGTCGCGCTCCTCGGGCCGAACGGCGCGGGCAAGTCGACGCTCCTGCGCCTCGTGAACGGGCTGATCTTCCCGGAGGTCGGGCAGTATCTCTTCGAGGGTACGGAGATCACGGCGCGGCGCATGCGGGAGCATCGCTATGCGAAATGGTTCCACCAGCGCGTGGGCTATGTCTGGCAGAATCCCGCCGTGCAGCTCTTCTCGGCGAGCGTCTGGGAGGAGCTCGCGTTCGGGCCGGAGCAGATGGGACTCTCCGCGGCTGAGGTGCGGCAGCGCGTCGAGGACGCGCTCGCGCTCTGCGGCATCGAGCACCTCGCGGCGCGCGCCCCCTATACGCTCTCCGGCGGCGAGCAGAAGCGGACGGCCATCGCCGCCGTCCTCACGATGAATCCCGCGGTCTGGACGCTCGACGAGCCGCTTGCGGCGCTCGACGAGGCCGGGGCCGCGTGGCTCACGGACTTCCTGCGCGCGCTCAAGCGGGCGGGCAAGACGGTGCTCTTCTCGACGCATGACACGGCGCTCGCCGACGCGCTCGCAGGCGTCCGCTGGCGGTTCACGCCTGCGCGCGAGGTGCGCGTGGAGCGGTGAGCGCGGCGGCCCGTTTGCGGCAGTCGCATGAAAAAACGATGCTGCACGCGCGTGAGCTTTCACGTTGGTGCAGCATCGTTTTTTTGGTGATTGATATTCGTCAGCCGGCTGCGGCAACCTGAAGCTTCAGGTCGAGGGCCTGCATGAGCTTGACGAGGGTATCGAGCTTCGGCGTTGTCTGCAGCGTTTCGATACGGACGACCGAGGACTGAGGGATGCCGCACCGCTTCGCGAGGGCGCGTTGGCTGATGCCCAGTTCCTGTCTCCGCCGGATCATGGAAGAAACGATCGTGCTCACTTCTTCGATTTCTTCCATATTGCGGCGCTCTTCTTTGCTGACGGCCTTTACATGATTTTTATAGTCTTCCCAAGTTCTCATGGCTCTTCCTCCTTCTGACGGATGTAATCGTCGCGTTCCGCCTTGGCGCGAGCGATTTCCCGTTTGGGTGTTTTCTGAGATTTTTTGCGGAAATGATGGAGCAGTACATACTGATTCTCATCATAGTAGAAATAGAAGACGCGGTTGTTTCCAGGGCGCAGTTCCCAGATGTTTTCTTCGAGATGTTTCGTGATGTTGGTCGGCAGATTGGTGCCGTTCCGGGCGAGTAGGTCGATGTAGAAGAGAATCTGGTGGTACTGGATACGGGCATCTTTGCTGGTTTCACTTTTCACCCGCAGGCTTTCCAAGAAGTCCCAGACATCTGATTCGCCATGTTGATTCTCATAAAACTCAATCTTATACATCATGCTCTCCTTCGTATTCCTGCTTCGATGATAGCATGAATGCTATCGAAAGACAAGGGATACAGAGGTTTATCGGTGATAGGGAAGACGGCTGTGGGCACGAGGTGTCTGGAGATGTAAAAATCGTAGGCTATGCAGTTGCCAGTGTCTCGATCGTCTATGCAAGATCGTCTTTTTCCGGAGCGCGGCGCGTGTTATAATGAAGCGTGACGTGATATGGGCGGCGCGCGCTCGCCGCGGGTGCAGACAGGGGAGACAATATGCTCAAGATGATTTTTTCCGATATGGACGGCACGCTGCTCGACGGCAAGGGGCAGGTGCCCGCGTGGTTCGACGCGCTCGCGGCGGAGCTTGCCGCGCGCGGCGTGCGCTTTGCTCCTGCGAGCGGGCGGCAGTATTTCTCGCTCGCCGAGAGTTTCCCGCGCTACAAGGACGAGTTCCTCTTCCTCGCGGAGAACGGCACGAACGTTGTCTACCGGGGCGAGACGCTTTTCACATGGCCGATGGAGCAGGCGGCGGCGCATGCGATCCTCGAGGAGGTGTACGCCGCGGATCCCGGCATTTTCTGCGTGTTCTGCGGCCTGCGGGACGCCTATGCGCTCGCGGCGCAGCACAGCGAGGAGAACGTCGCCGAGTTGCGGAAATACTATACGCACGCGGCCTGGGTGCCATCGTTCGCTGCGGTGGAGGATACGTGCGTCAAGGTGTCTTTTTTCGACGTGACGGCGCATTCCAAGGAGCGCATCGAGCCGCTCGTCGAGAAATGGCGCACTGCGCAGCAGGTCGTGCTCTCGAGCGACTACTGGCTCGACATCATGGCGCCCGGCGCGAACAAGGGCATCGCCGTGCGCGCGATGCAGGAGCACTTCGGCGTCCGGCCGGAGGAGTGCGCGGCGTTCGGCGACTATCTCAACGACCGCGAGATGCTCGGCGCTGTGGGCTATAGTTTCGCGATGGCCAACGCGCATCCCGCCGTCAAGGCGGCGGCGCGCTACGAGACGGCGAGCAACGAGGAGGGCGGCGTGCTCCTCGGCATCCGTCGGCTCATGGCGAAGGGACTTATATGAGACGAGCCGGGGACATGTGTCCGCCGGCTTTTCTCGTAGGATTTGCTGATGAAATGAGATGCCCCGGATCTGTGTGGCTGCGCTGCGCTCTTGGGAGATGCGCCGCGGCCGCAGCGGAAGCTGCGTTTTGCTGAGGGCGAGAGGCGAGAGCGGCGCACGGATTCGCTGGCGCAATGCCCCCGGCGGCTGCGGGCGGCCGGGAGAAAGAGGAGGAAGAGCGAGATGAAACTCGATTACCACATGCATTTTGAGAAAGGCTCCTACGATGAAGCGTGGGCGGAGGGATTTTTCGAGGCGGCGAAGCGGCGCGGGCTTGACGAGATCGGCATCAGCGAGCACAGTCACACGTTCCCGGAGTTCGAGGCGCTTTACTACCACGACCTCATCCTCGACGACAGCTTCATCGGCACGTTCCAGAAGAAATGGCTGAAGTCGAACAAGTTCAAGTATACGCTCGACGACTATTTCCGCTTCATGGAGAAGCTCCGCAGGCGCCATCCCTCGGTCAAGACGGGCATCGAGGTCTGCAACTTCGAGGAGCAGGACAAGGTGCGCGATATCCTGCGGGACTATCCGTTCGACTACATCATCGGCTCGGTGCATTTCCTGCGCGGCTGGGCGTACGACTCCGCGGAGATCAAGGCGGAGTGGGATCGCCATCCGCTCGAGGAGATCTATGACTGGTACGCCGAGGAGGTGGAGAAGCTCGCGGCGAGCGGTCTCTACGACGTGCTCGGCCACCCGTTCAACATCCGGCTGTTCCGCTATCTGCCGGACTTCGACGTGACGCCGTACCTCGAGCGCGTCGCGCGCGCGATGGCGAAGGCGCACATGGCCGTCGACGTCAACACGGGTACGTACTACCGCTATCCGATCGAGGAGATCTCCCCGTACCCCGACTTCATGCGCGTGGCCGCGCGCTGCGGCCTGCCCATCATCACCTCGTCCGACGCGCACAAGCCGGAGGACTGCGGCGCGTACAACGACGAGGCCGTCGCCTACGCACGGGACTTCGGCTACACGCACCTCCTGCACTTCGAGCAGCGCAAGCGCACGGAGGTGCCGCTCGGCTGAACGGCGCTGCTCTTGGTAAATCAAGAGGAAAGAAATGAGAAGTGCATGCGTGAATACAGGATACAATAAAAAATAATCCAAAACCGTTGACAAAGTACAGAAGATGGAATATAATAAAGCCAGAGATAAGGAAAAGAGAAAAACGAGACAGTTTGTGAAGAGATGAGAATCGTAGTCCAAAAGTCGTAATAAGATTTCTGTATCATGCACTTGATTTTTTGGTGATGATTTCCGATAATACTTGCAAAGGAAATGGACATCAGATGAATGTCCGTACGGTTGGCAGAACGGGAGACTGAGGAGGGTCATTCCGGATGGCCAAGCAAGAATGTGAGGAGAATATCATCATGAAAGTCAGAGTTTATTCCCAGTGGATGGAAGAGGTAGAAGTACCTGTTCGCACGAAGCAGTTCACCAAGGCAGCAAGGCTCATGGGACATGCAGATTTTGCAAGCTTTGCCGCTGCAGATGACAGGGTCGGCCGTGATCGGAAGACCGCAAAATCTTCAGATCAGCAGGCAGTAGCAGAGTGGCTCGATTGCCGTGTTGTTGATAAAGTGAACGAGGGAGTTGCATGATGTGAAATGCCATGCAGGAGGGCGGCAGCGGAAGCTGGTCACGAGATATGTGGAGATATGCCCTTCCCACCGCACGAATGCAGGCAATAGATAAGAACCGTTCCTGACGAGGAGAGGCCGCTGCCGGAGCGAAGCTCAGGCAGCGGCCTCTCATATTTATTTGCCGCGCGGTTTTATATGGTGCTGCCGCGCGGTTTTATATGGTGCGCATGCAAAAAGAGGCGGGATGGCTGCGAATGACAGCCGTCCCGCCTCTTTTCGTGCGCGCTTTAGGAACCGCTGAATTAATCAGTGGTTCCTTTACTTACTCCGCGGCGCCGACGCAGTCGTTGAGGCCCTGGATGAGGGCGTCGACGTCGATGCCGTGCGCGAGTGCACCCTGCTCGATGTTCTCGAAGTGCGCAGCTGCGCAGCCGAGGCAGCCCATGCCGGCGCTCATGAAGACTTCTGCCGTGTCCGGATATTTCTGAACGACTTCGAGGATGCTCATATCTTTTGTAATTGCCATGTTAAAACCTCCTGACAAGATTGCTGGCGAAACATTTCCGGGTATCCCAGAGACACCCTGCGGCAGAAAACCCTCATGGGGTATTCCTGCCATCTGTTTCGCATTATAGCATAGTTTCCTGCGCATTTCATTATCCGTTGTTACAAAAAAGAGAATTCTTGCAGATGTGCGCGGAGGACTGGAATTTTCCTTTGCTTCGCGCTAAAATAAGGAAGACATAAATGCTTGACAGGAGTGGTTTCTTTGGGCCTGATTGTGGGGACGGTCTTCGGGCTGCCCATCTATACGTACGGCTTGGTGGTTCTCGCGGCGGTTCTGGTCGGCGCGGCTGTCGCCTGGATGAATGTGCGCCTGCACGGCGAGCGGACGGGGACGCTGCTCGATCTCTTGCTCTTGGGGCTGCCGGCGGCGCTCGTCTGCGGCCGGCTGGGCTTCGTGCTGCATCATTTCGCTGATTATGCGAGCCATCTGCTCACGGTGCTCTGCATCTGGCAGGGCGGGCTGTCGTTCTACGGCGGGATGCTGGGCTTCCTGCTGGCGGTCGTGGCCTACAGCCTGATCCAGGGCGTGAGCGCCTGGCACTGGCTGGATCTGCTCGTGCCGGCGTTCCTCGTGGCGATCGCGGTGCACGAGCTGGGCATTTTCGGGATGCAGCTCACGATGGGCTCGCCGTTCCCGCCGGACCTGCCGAACGATCACACGCTCGCGGAGTATGTCGAGTACCGGTACCGGCCGATGGGCTTCCAGGATATGCTCTATTTCTTTCCCATCGCGCTCTATCAGGCGGGGCTGCAGCTGGCGGTGTTCGTGCTCGTCGCGCTGGCGGCGTTCGTCGACGGGCGGTTCCTGCACTGCCTGCGGCCCGGCTGCCTCTTCCTGCTGGGGCTGGGGCTTGCGGCCGCGGTGCGGCTCGGTTGCGGTTTTTTCTACCTGAGCTCGGATCCTGGGAGCGTGCTGCCACTGGGGCGGCTGCTCTCCGGCGGGACGCTGCTCGCTGCCATCGCGCTCTTCGTCGTGCGGAGCCGCACGAGCCAGAGTCTGTTTTCGTGATTCCGTAAGGAGGAGTCTTCGTGATATCTTTTCGCTCCGAGGGACGTCCGCGCTGGCGGCTGCGATTGCTGCTGCTCGTGTTGCTGCTCGCGATTCCTTTCCTGCTCGCGAGCCCGAAGCCGATGACGGCGAGCATGGTCGCGGACAGCGAGAACGGCACCAAGGTGCTCGTGCTCAATTACCACAAGGTCGACAATATGAATATCTCGCTCTCTGTGCTGCCGGAGGATTTCGACCGGCAGATGAAGTATCTGAGCGAGAATGGCTACCATACGATCACGCCGGATGAGCTCTACGACAGCCTCGCAGGCAATGCCGAGCTGCCGGAGAATCCGGTGCTCATCACGTTCGACGACGGCTATGAGGACAACTACCAGAACGCCTATCCGATCCTGAAGAAATACGATTTCAAGGCGACGGTCTTCGTCATCTCGAGTTTCCTCGGCGTCTATCCGAACTACCTGACCTGGGACCAGGCGCGCGAGATGGATGAGAACGGTATCTCCATCCAGTCGCATACGGTCGATCATAAGTCCATGACCGACCTCACGGATGACGAGCTGCGCACCGAGCTCGTGGACTCGAAGAAGAAGATCGAGAAGGAGCTCGGCCACAGCGTCGACTATATGGCGTATCCGACGGGCACCTACAACCTGCACATCGCGGAGCTCGTGAAGGAGGCCGGCTACAAGGCGGCGTTCACCATCAAGTACGGCAATGTGGACAAGGCGAGCAATATCTACGCGCTGGAGCGCGTGCCGGTGTTCCATACGGAGGATACGAACAAGTCGTTCCTCGAGCGCATCCGCTATACGCCGATCTTCGAGCGTTTCGGCTGGATCAAGAGCTGAGGCAGCGCGCCCGGAGGGGCTGCGGCGCGCAGGAAACGGCGGATCGTGCCGCGCGGCGGCTGCGCTGTGTACGGCAGATCGTGCCGCGTGCGCCAGGCGAGTGGCTGCGCCGCTCGTGCAAGGTGATGAAAAAGGATGCTCCCCTCAGGCGGCATTGGCTGCCTGAGGGGAGCATCCTTCTTGTATCTTGTAGGCTGCGCGCGTCACGCTCCCGCGAAGACGAGCTCCGGTGCTTTCTCGATGAGGCCGGTTCGCGCGGCGAGCTCGTAGAAGGTGCGGAGGCCGTCGAGGTATTCCTCGGTGAGGTCCCAGTGGATGACACCGCCGAGGTAGTGGTCGAGCTCCTCATAGGTGAAAGGCTTCTCGCCGAGGACGGAGCGGATGGCGGCGTCCTTGTGCGCGAGGCCGTAGGCGAAGCTCTCGCGGACGGCGCGGCTGACACGGGTGAGCGCTGCCGCGTCCTGCTCGGCGAAGCGCCGGCTCGCGACCCAGAGCGCATAGACCATCTTCTTGCCCGTGAGCTTCTTCCACTCGGCGCCGAGGTCGTAGACGTAGAGGCTCGGGCTCGCGTGGTGGTAGAGGTAGAGCGCGTCGTCGCCGATGAAGAGCGCGGCCGTCGCGTCCTCGGGGATGGGGTGCTCGACGGAGAGGCTCTGTACGTTGTAGGTCGGCACGGCGCCGTAGCCGCTCCTGAGGATGATCTTGAGCAGCGCGTGCGAGGTCGCGCTCTTGGCCGTCAGCGCGATGCGGTCGTCCTCGATCTCCTCGATGGGCTTTCTCGAGAGGAGCAGGATGCTCTCGACGGCGCCGTCGGTCGAGACGCAGGGGCCGCGCAGGATGCGCAGCTTGTCCGCGTGGCGCGCGTAGAGAATGGATGATACGTTGCTCACATCGAGGCGTCCGGCGATGAGGTCGCTGTTGAGGACGGCGGGGACGCCGCGCTCGATGGCGAGGCCGTCCGCGCCGCCGTGCGCGTAGCCGTAGGCGAGCGGCAGCACGTTGAGGAAGTCGATGTGACCGACGCGTGGCAATGGTTCTGGCATAGGCAGAATCCTCCTTGCTTGAAAAAGCCGCAACCGTTCCTGCGGCTCTTTGCTATGTAAATCCCCAAGAACGCAAGCCGTCAGGCGCAGCGTGATTGGCTGGATTTACTGTAAGGGCGGGCGCACAATGTCCACAAAGTGGACGTTTGTGCGTTGAGTTTGCTATGTAAATCCCCAAGAACGCAAGCCGTCAGGCGCAGCGTGATTGGCTGGATTTACTGTAAGGGCGGGCGCACAATGTCCACAAAGTGGACGTTTGTGCATGTAGTTTGTTGTCCTCTTCATTATACACGGTCGCCCGCGCATCCGCAAAGTTTCTCTTGTTCTCTCGGGAGTTTTCTCATCTGTGACGATGAGGAAGCAGGTGCTGATCACTGTGCTGCGCGATGGGGGCTATCAGCGGATTTCGCCGCGGTGCGAAAAAATCAGAGGAAAGGGGCGCATTTTCAGCGCTTTTATTGTATAATAGAGAGGAAATCAGCGCGAAAGGGAGGACGCCATGTCGGTGGAACGGGAGGCCGTGATCTCGAATGAGAGCGGCATCCATGCGCGCGTCGCGGCGATGATCGTCCAGCGCGCGCGGGAGCTCAGTGAAAAGTATCATACGAAGCTCTACCTGCGCGGCACGCGCGGCGAGCGGTTCCTCATGCGCAGCATCATGAAGCTCATCGCGCTCAAGACGAGCCGCGGCGATGCGGTGTTCGTGACCGCGGAGGGCGGCGACGAGCAGCGGGCCGCGGAGGAGATGGCCGCGTTCCTCGAGGGCGACCTCGAGATGCATGAGCCGCAGGAACTCCACGAGGTGGACAAGCTGCTGCATGAGAACGCGCTCATGCAGGAGCGGCTGCAGATGATCCTCGAGGCGGTGCAGGACGGCATCTGTGTCGTGGACAAGAGCGGCCTCATCACCTATGTGAATCCGTCGTATCTGCGCATCGTCCACAAGACGATGGAGATGGTGCTCGGGCAGAACGTCTTCACGCATGCGCCGCACGGCAACCGCGTCGGCGTGCTGCGCTCGGGCGTCGCGCGCATCGGCGTCATCAGCCACAAGAAGAACGGCACGACGGTCGTCGCGAACGTCAATCCCATATTCATCGACGGCGAGATCGCGGGCGTCGTCTCGGTCATCAAGGACATCACGGAGATCCAGAACCTCATGGAGCGGCTCACGCAGGTGTCCGCGCGTGCCGAGTACCTCGAGCAGGAGCTCCTGCGCACGAAGAAGACGGCCTCGGCGTTCGGCAGCTACATCGGCAAGAGCGGCAAGGTCGTCGACGTGCTCGCGCTCGCCTCGAAGGCGGCGGCGAGCTCCGCGACGGTGCTGATCCGCGGGGAGAGCGGCACGGGCAAGGAGGTCATCGCCGAGGGCATCCACTACGCGAGCTCCCGCCGCCGCGGGCCCTTCATCCGCGTGAACTGCGGCGCGATCCCGCCCGCCCTCCTGGAGTCCGAGCTCTTCGGCCATGAGAAAGGCGCGTTCACGGGGGCCGTGAAGCGCAAGCTCGGCAAGTTCGAGCTCGCGAACCACGGCACGATTTTCCTCGACGAAATCGCGGAGATGGACAAGAACATGCAGGTCAAGCTGCTGCGCGTGCTCCAGCAGAAGGAGTTCGACCGCGTGGGTGGCGAGGAGACGGTGCATGTCGATGTGCGCATCATCGCCGCGACGAACCGCGACCTCGAGCAGATGATGAAGGAAGGGGAGTTCCGCGACGACCTCTACTACCGTCTCAACGTCATCCCCATCCTGCTGCCGCCGCTTAGAGAGCGCGTCGATGACATCCCGCTGCTCGTCGAGCATTTCATCGGCAAGATCAGCGGCGAGCAGAAGAAGCCCGTGCGCGGCATCACGCCGGAGGCGATGGAGGTGCTCATGCACTACCGCTGGCCCGGCAACGTGCGCGAGCTCGAGAATGTCATCGAGCGCGTGATCACGCTCATGGACGCGACGGAGATCACCGCGAGTGCGCTGCCCTCGTATCTCAAAGGCGAGATCGCGGCGCGCGAGGTCGAGGAGAGCCGCCTCACGAGCGGCGCGGTGCTGCCGTGGCCGGAGTACGAGAAGCGCATCATCGCTTACGCGCTCGAGAAATGCGGCAGCTTCAACGCCGCGGGGCGCGCGCTCGCGCTCACGCACAAGACCGTCGCGGCCAAGGCGCGGAAATACGGGCTCGTGCCATGACGGCGGACGGTGTGCGGCTTTGCCTGCCGCCGTTTGGGCGGGGGTGTGGTAGAAATTACCTAGACTGCGTAAAATTTACCAACCAAACGAAGAAAGCTGGTAAAATTTACCCAAAACGATTTTCAAAAATACGGTTCACGCCGAAGGACTTAGGATAATCTTTCCGAAAGGCTCGCTGTTGTTGGGCTTTACAGGAATTATTATAAATTTTCCCCCGCCTGCGAGAAGTTGGCACACTGTATGCAATATAATCTGGTATATGTGTCAGCTGTGCAGCAGGCATCGCTGTTCCTTTATCTAGTTCCTAAGAAAGAGGTATTTCAAATGACGGAAGCAAATGTAACGATCGAGAACAAGACTGGTATCCACGCACGCCCGGCATCGGTATTCGTGCAGACGGCGACGAAGTTCAAGTCCAAGGTGCAGATCAAGGCGAAGGGCAAGACGGTCGACGCGAAGAGCATCCTCATGATCATGAGCATGGGTCTCGTGAAGGGCACGGACATCACGATCTGTGCGGATGGTCCGGACGAGGCTGAGGCAGTCAAGGCGCTCAAGGATCTCGTTCTTTCCAAGTTCGGCGAGGAATAAGCCACGCGGAGGGGCGCTGCCCCGCTCAAAGGCCCGCCTGCGTACTGCGGACGGGTCTTTTTGCCGCACTTACATGGGGACACGCGGAGCTGCCGGCTGCACCGGTGGATCTCCATAGACATACAATATCTGGGGGAAAGAATTATGGCAGAAAAAATTCGTGGCAAGGGCGTTATCTCCGGTATCGCCATGGGCAAGATCATGCTCGCGGGACAGAACCTCGACGGCTATCTCGTGAGCTATCAGCCCGAGGACAAGGAGACGGAGAAGGGGAAGGCCAAGGCGGCGCTCACGGCGGTGGCCGAGCAGCTGCGTGAGGGCATCGAGAAGATGCAGAAGAATGAGAAGACGAAGGAGCAGGCGGCTATCCTCGAGGCGCACCGCATGATGGTGCAGGATCCGATGATGGCGGACAACATCGAGCAGAAGATCGACGAGCTCGGCAACGCGCCGCGCGGCGTGCTGCGCGCCTCTGAGGAGCAGGCGAAGATGTTCGAGCAGATGAACGACGAGTATTTCGCCGCGCGCGCCGTCGACCTCCGCGATGTCGGCAAGCGCATCGCGAAGTTCATCCTCGGTGTCAAGGAGCCGGAGATCGGTGACGAGAAAGTCATCCTCTGCGGCCGCGAGATCGAGCCGTCCGTTATCGCGGGTATGCCGACGGAGAAGATCGCGGGCGTGCTCCTGGGCTCCGGCTCGACGACGGCGCATGCCGTCATCATCGCCAAGGCACGCGCGATCCCGACCATCGTCGGCCTCAACAAGGAGAACCGCATCGACAAGATCGCGGATGGCGACCACGTCATCATCGACGGCGAGCGCGGCGAGATCACCATCAATCCGACGCCGGATGAGATCGCGGCCTACAGCGACAAGATCAAGAAGCAGCAGGAGCTCGCGGCGCACTACGCGGCGCTCAAGGATCTGCCGGCAGTGACGCCGGACGGCGTCAAGGTCGAGCTCATGGCGAACATCGGCACGCATATGGACGTCGACAACGCGATGAACTACGGCGCCGAGGGCGTCGGCCTCTTTCGCTCGGAGTTCGTCTTCATGGGCCGTCAGGAGATCCCGACGGAGGAGGATCAGTTCAAGGCGTACAAGGAAGCCGTCGAGAAATGCAAGGGCAAGCTCTGCGTGATCCGCACGATGGACATCGGCGGCGACAAGCCGCTGCCGTACCTCAACATCCCGCATGAGGACAACCCGTTCCTCGGCTACCGCGCCGTGCGCATCAGCCTCCAGCGCAAGGATCTCTTCCTGCCGCAGCTCAAGGCCATCCTGCGCGCGGGCGTCTACGGCAAGGTCGCCATCATGATCCCGATGATCATCAATGTCAACGAGTTCAAGGAGGTCAAGGCGCGCATCGAGGACGCCAAGGCCGAGCTCGTCCACGAGGGCAAGAGTTACAGCGACGACGTGCAGGTCGGCATCATGGTCGAGACGCCGTCGGCGGCCGTCATGACGCCGGTGCTCGCGAAGTATGTGGACTTTTTCTCCATCGGTACGAACGATCTCGTGCAGTACACGCTTGCCTGCGACCGCGGCAACGCGAACATCTCGTATCTCTACAACCATTTCAATCCGTCGGTGCTGCGCCTCATCCAGCGCACGATCCAGAGCGCGCGCGACAACGGCATCTGGTCCGGCATGTGCGGCGAGATGGCGTCCGATCCCTACGCGGCTGTGCTGCTCATGGGCATGGGCATCCACGAGCTCTCCATGAGTGCGCCGAGCATCCCGCGCGTCAAGGAGATGCTGCGCAAGACTTCCTCGGTCAAGGCGAAGGAAGTCCTCGCCGACGTCATGAAGCTCGAGGACGGCGACGAGATCCGCGAGTATCTGCATAAGGTGCTCTGATCGCACGTCGGCGCCCTGGTGAGGGGGCGCTGGTATCGCTCATAGATTCTGTATGTTACCCGCTGGCGCGTGACGCCGGCCGCGCAGGCACTCGGGACAGTCGATGGATTGTCCCGGGTGTTTTTTTGTGCGGGGCGGCAGGAATGCTGGATGGAAAGCAGCCTGCTTTGCCGCGAGAGGTTGCCGGGGCGATGGGGAAAGTGCTATTATGAAAATATAAATAAAATTGAGGCATCATCAGTTTGTGTGGAGGAATTCCCAGCCTGCTAAGCAGCCTCATAATCCCATGGCAACTTTAAGGAACCACTGATTAATTCAGCACCCTGCCTTTGCGTATCTGCACTGTCCTCTCGTCGTCGACAAATCCTCAGCGTAGCTCTGCTACGCTTCCGGTTTGTCTCCTAGAGAGATACAGCGCATCTACGCAAATTCAGGGCACCTCATTTAATCAGTGGTTCCTTAAGGAACCACTGATTAATTCGGCACTCCGTCTTCACGCGTCTGCACTGTCCTCTCGTCGTCAACAAATCCTCAGCGTAGCTCCGGCTACGCCTGCGGTTTGTCTCCTAGAGAGATACAGCGCATCCACGTAAATCCGGAGCACCTCATTTAATCAGCGGTTCCTTAAGTGCTTTTTTTATTTTAGGAGGGAATCGTTTTGTCAGCAAATAAGCGAATTCAGTCGTTAGAGGGCCTTCGTGGTATTATGATTTTCCTGATTGTCCTGAGCCACATGGAGTTTTTGCGACGTTGCAGCTTTGGGGGCACGTATGATCTTTATTGGCATAATCCAACGCTTGCAGTGGACTATTTTTTCCTGCTTTCTGGGTTTGGCATGATGTATAGCTTTTTGAAGCATGGTGGCTTGTCCACTACGGGGGGGTGGATGTCCATTTAATATCGATCGGCTTCGCCAAGACGAAGGTACGGAAACTGTATCCGCTCTATGCCATCACGATGCTGGCTTTTGTGCCGATGATGTTCGTACAGGGGCTCCTGCATGGGAAGAGTCTGCTGATGAACCTCGGGGGAATCGTTGCCAAGGGGGTTCTTTGCGCGCCTTTGGTGCAATCTGCTTTCGGCATGACGCGTTTGTCACATGCCTTTAATGGTGTTTGCTGGTTTCTTTCGACACTGGTGCTGATCTATCTCATGAGTCCATGGCTCATGGTACGGGTGGCGAAAATGCGGCGGATCGGTTTGGCTCTGTTAGGAGTGCCTGTTCTGGTGGCGGTTTTGCAGACGATTTTGGCGGCAGTAGATGCACGTGTGAGCTTTTTGGATGATCTGGCCTATGGCTCTCCGTATATGCGCGTTTGGTTTGTGATTTACGGGATGGTTTTGGGAAGAGTCATTTTTGCGTGGAGGAAGAGGAATCATGTTCCCGCATGGCTGCCGCGGGCGGAGATTGCGGCGGCTATGCTTTGCATCGGCTGGTTTTTCCTGCGGAATACGTTCGTTGGGATGGGCGCTGCGGGCGGCGCGTTGCGACTTGTTGATGTGGCGTTATGTGCCGGACTGTTATTCACGCTGTCGTTTGAGCGCGGATGTGTATCGCGGCTGTTGGAGCGGCCGCGGTTTATGCGGCTGGGGCATTTGGCCATGTATATTTATCTGATTCATTATCTCTTGCGTATGTATTGGGAGCCGGTGGTCATGAAAAGGTTGCTGGGGAATCAGGCCGGTGTGTATGGAGATGTCATCGGCATAGTGAGCGTCGTCCTTATTGTGGCGTTGACGATGCTGCTGTCTATCGCGTGGGATCGTTATAGGAGGACGAGGCAGGTTGCGGGAGGCGCGTGATCCGTGGGACGAGGCTGGCCACGTTGGGGGGATGGGGTGCTGGATTGAAAAAACATAGCGCCTATCGTATACTAGGAATCATACGAATGCGGGAAAGGAGCGGTCATGGTGCGGATTGTCGTTGTCGGGGCGGGGAAGCTCGGGTACAGCATTGCGGAGCTTTTGTCGAAGGAGGCGTTCGATGTCGTCGTGGTCGATCAGGATGCCGACCAGCTCGAGGGGCCGAAGAATACGCTCGATGTGCTCACGATCCATGCGAACGGCGCGAGCCCCATCACGATGAACGAGCCGGACATCCGCGGCGCGGATATCCTCATCGCGGTGACGGCGAGCGACGAGGTGAACATGGTCGCCTGCATCCTCGCGAAGAAGCACGGCATCGCACATACGATCGCGCGCATCCGCGATATGCAGTTCATGGGCGAGGCCAGGGAGTATCTCAAGGAGAATTTCGATATCGACCTCATGCTGAACCCGGAGCTCATCACGGCGGCGGAGATCAACCGCATCCTCATGACGCCGGCGGCGCTCAATGTCGAGGATTTCGCGCATGGGAAGGTGCGGCTGTTCGAGACGCGCGTGCGGCGGAGCTCGCCGTTCGCGCGTCAGCAGCTCCGCGATATCGAGCTGCCGCCGGGGGTGCTCGCGGGGATGATCTTCCGCGATCACCGCATGATCATCCCGCATGGCGACGATTATCTGCTGCCGCATGACAATGCGTATTTCATCGGCATCCCGGAGCAGATCGAGAAGTTCAGCCAGAATTTCGTGCAACGCGACGCGCGGCGCATCCACCGCGTGATGGTCATCGGCGCGGGGCGCGCGGGGCGCGCGCTCGCAACGATGCTCGACGGGCAGGGCGTCGAGGTGAAGGTCATCGACAGGCAGCACGAGCGCTGCCAGCGCATGGCGGAAAAGCTCAGGAACGGCATCGCCATTTGCGGCGACGGCACGGATATCGATCTCTTGCTCGAGGAGGGGGTGGCGGAGGCGGATGTCGTTGTCTGCCTCACGGAGGATGACAAGCTGAATCTCATGCTCGCGCTGCTCGCGAAGCATCTCGGCGCGGATAAGACGGTCGTGCGCGTCGCGCGCAACGAGTATGTCGATCTCATGGAGAAGGTGGGCGTCGATGTCGTGCTCTCGGCGCGGCTGCTCTCGGCGAGCGAGGTGCTCGCGTTCGCGCGGCGCGGCGGCGTCGTGTCGGTGTCGCTGCTCGAGGGGGCGAAGGCGGAGGCGGTCGAGGTCATCATGCAGGAGGGGGCGCCCGCGGCGGGCAAGCCGCTCATGCAGGCCAAGCTGCCGCGCGAGTGCCTCGTCTGCGCCTACGTGCGGGACGGCGCGGCGGTCATCCCGAACGGCGAGTCCGTGCTGCTGCCCGGCGACCGCGTGATCCTCTTCGTGCAGACGCAGTTCGCGAAGAACGTCATGAGGTGTTTCAAAGGAAAGGAATAAAAAAGGGGGCAGCGGGGGTTCGAGGCGAAAGTTGTGTTCGAGGTGGATGGTTGTTCGAGGCGGATGGTTGTTCGAGGCGGATGGTTGTTCGAGGCGGAGAGGCGGCTGGCGCCGTGCGACTCACTCCGCGCGGAAACTCTCGTCGGCAAGGGATGTCGAGGGAAGAATTTTGTCTCGTCGAGCCTCCGAATAAGTTCCGCGCTGCGTTCGCTGCCCGGCACCAGCCGCCCCGCTGCCGACGGGGGAGGCAGAGGGGAAGTACGCGGGATAGTTCGAGGCGGATGATTGTTCGAGGCGATGAGGCGACTGTGAGCGTTCGAGGCGGGGGTGTTCGAGGCGGAGGGGGCGGCTGGCGCCGTGCGACTCACTCCGCGCGGAAACTCTCGTCGGCAAGGAATGTTGAGGGAAGGACCTTGTCTCGTCGAGCCTCCGAATAAGTTCCGCGCTTCGTTCGCTGCCCGCGTCCTGCCGCCCTGCGGCTGGCGAGGGAGGCGGAGGGAAAGAAAGTACGCGGGGTTGTTCGAGGCGGGAGGTTGTTCGAGGCGAGTGAAGCAACGATGGTTTGTTCGTGGCGGAGATTGCTCGAGGCGGTTTTATTGACCTTCTCCTCAGGAGAAGGTGCCGAGCGTAGCGATGGCGGAAGAGGTGTCTGCCTCGAAGCTGCGGAGATGCCTTGATGAGGTTGCAGCCCGAGGGGATAGGAGAGACGCATTGTCTGTGTTGGTACGATGTGTGCGAACGATCGTATGCGGACAGCTGATATAAGCGTGAGCCGGTTGTTTCGATGGGATGGCCGGAGCGGGGATGATTGCGAGGTGGGTTTGTGCGGCAGGGGTATGAGATTTTCTGGTATCTGATGAGCCGTCTGTCCCTGGCTCTGGCGGCTGCGCTTTTGCCGCCGCTCGCGCTTTCGCCGCGGGATGCGCTGGCGGTGGGCTCCGGGGTGCGGGGCGTGCTGGCGTTTGCGGGGAAGGGCGAGGCCGTCGCGGCGCAGGGCGAGGGGCTCATGCTGTTCGGCGTGCCGCTGCTCGTGGCGCTCGGCTCGGGGGCGGTGTTTTACTGGCTGGGGCGCGCGCATCGGCGGCCGCTGCGGCTCGGGGAGGGCGCTTGTTTCGCGGTGCTCGCGTGGCTGTATCTCGCGGCGGTCGGCGCGCTGCCTTTTCTGCTTTCGGGGCGGCTCGCGCCGCTCGCGGCGTTTTTCGAGAGCATGGCGGCGTTCACGGCGACGGGGCTTTCCTGTTTCCCCGCGGCGGAGGTGCTGCCGCCGTCGCTCCTGCTCTGGCATGGGCTGATGAGCTGGCTCGGCGGGCTGACGTTCGTCGTGATGCTCGTGACGGTGCTGCCGCAGGTGAGCGGCTGCTTCGGCATCACGCTGACGGCCAGGCAGAGCGTCGCGTTCAGTCCTGTCTGGCGGCGCATGCATCTCGCGCTCTGGCGCGGGCTTCTCGTCTACGGCGGCCTGACGGCGCTCTTTTTCGCGGTGCTCGCGCTCCTGGGGCTCACGCCGTTTGAGGCGCTGCTGCTCGCGATGCTTACGATCTCGACGGCGGGGAGCAGCCTGACGGCGGCGTTCCAGCCGTACGACAGCCCGGCGCTCGAGGTGGCGGGCTGTCTGATGATGCTCGTGACGGGCGGGAATTTCCTCCTTTATTGGAAGGCGATCTCGCGGCGCAGCATGGGCCTGCTCGTGCGCGACGCGGAGCTGCGGGCGGCGCTCGTGATCGCGGCGGCTTCGGGGCTGCTCATCGGCGCGCATCTTTTCCTCACGCAGACGTATGCGGCGGGAGAGGCGCTGCGGCACGGGCTGTTTC
>Ga0256405_10007020_pt1 | contig 17393 bp, 11 predicted proteins | sample RumenRJG_02DNA_FD_189096 | JGI IMG/M metagenome (GOLD analysis project Ga0256405, IMG submission 189096) | Bovine rumen microbial communities from Lethbridge, Alberta, Canada - RJG_02 | ecosystem: Host-associated > Mammals > Digestive system > Stomach > Rumen | place: Canada: Alberta...
TTTTCTTAAAAAGGTGATCGAAAGCATACAAATTTTTAAAGAGATAGATTTTAAAAAAACAGACTATAAGTAAATTACAGTCAAACTAAAAGTGTGATCAATGTCCGTTATGCTTGGTCACCGTAAATATTGGAAAATAAAGAATTAGCATTTGAGAACCTTATCAAGGGAGACTCTCTAAAAGACGGTATTTATTTCACTCTCAAGAAGTAAAAGTTAAGTTTTCTCCCTTATTCAACAGATTGCTTAAATTTGCTATATAAAATTTCTGTTATATTAAAGATATTTCAATTTCTAGTACTATAGTTTTTTAGGTCTTCCACGAGGACGTTTGGGACCAACAAATTCAGGCTTAATCTTTTTGCGATCTGGCTTTAATTTATCTCTCTTTTCAAAATCTGGCTTTGATAATTCTAGTTTCTCTAACAATTCGTGGACGTATTTCAAAGTATGGATCCAGCAACCATCACTTCTTTTAGGTTCTGATGGGGCATCAACGGTACGCCATGCCGATGAAAGATCGTCCATTATTTCAGCATAAGTGTTATTGTCGTTGAGACCTGCAATCCTAAACTGTTCTAAGATCCTACAGGTGATTATTGTAGATATGAGGTTTACAAATGTTTCTCCTAATACAGAGAAGTCACCTTGGACATTGGTTGTATCAAATTCCAGATCTGATTTGTAATGTCTGAATACCAGTTCAAGTTTCCAGCGGTCTTCGTAAATAACATACGCAACCTCACAAGGAAATTCCTCATCTGATTCAAATACGATTGTACCAAAAGATTCCATCTTATTAGCATGAGTTTCCTGATTATAATTTTTATGTTTTACAGCATTCTCAATGAAGGCTGCATGTTCGTACCCAGCCTTTTTAGCATCGACAAAGGAATAAAGCCACTTATTGTTTTCTGTTTTACATTTTTTACAGGCAATAGCTTTGCCATTTTTTAAGAATACAGCCTCAAAGTTATACATGTCATATTGCTCAATTCTCCTATCATTCCTTTTGAGCGGAGTTAAGTAATGTAGATCCTTATTCTCAAGAAGGATGTCAGAAATTGCCTCAGGCGGAAAACCTTTATCAGCAACAATAATACCTTTCTTCAAATTGCTTCTGCTTATGAAATCATGATATGAGGAGGCATCAATACTGTTTCCTGGAAATATATCAGCACAGATAGGCTCATTAGTTTCAATGTCATATGCGTAGAGCAGAGAAATATCCTGACATCCTTTAACTTTTGCCTTTCTTGAAAATGCTGATAAATCATTGACGATACTGTTATCCTGAATCAATGAGCCATCTATAGCAATGTGGTGATCCTTAGCAATTTTGAGCATCCTTACTTTGTAGAACTCTCTGCGTCTAATACTGTCCGTGCCAAGATTATTTAGAAATTTGCAGATAGTATTTGCCGATAGAGCCACACCAGGGTAATAGATTGAAATAAAGCTCCGTTCATATTGAGCTCGCATTCTACTATTAGCAATATGCGGTTTAAGAACTTTCAGAGAAGCCAACGTAATGATTTTTAAGGCATCAGGTAAGGAGAAAACCGCGCACAAATCTTTAAATAAATCATGCGAATGACTGTACACAAGTGCTGATGTACCAAAGGAGAGGAATTCAGGTTTAGCATCAGATACAGATGCATTTCTAGGAACAAATTCTCCATTATAAATATACCCAATCGTTTTTCCGTTGCGAGGCTGAGGGTTTTGATTTTTTCCAACGTAAACCGTGCCGGCTCTTTCTCTTACCACAAATTGTCTAGGGCCTTCATTATGAGTATCGATAACAACTGTATTAGTAGGTCTATCAACAAGTCTTACTTCTAAAGGAACAGCCATAATTAACACCAAACAATATTTACTTATATAGTACTACTATTATAAACTATATAGTACTATATATCAAATATTCTATACATTAAAGTATCAAAAAAACGCAGATAATTCAGAATATTAGAATTATCTGCGTTTATACGAATAGCTTGATATAATGAGTTAGATCTAAGAAACTAGAACTATAGTTCTAGAAATTGCGATTTCTTTAATTTAACAGTCATTATTAAAATCAAAGAGAGAATAGGTAGGAATTTTAAAATCGCAGAATTTCCTCAGCACATTGTCGAGTTTATAGCATTAGGATATTATGACTATATGTACAAAAAATTATAGGTTCTTAAGTCAGAACTTTATGGCAGCATGCTGATGCAAAACATGTTTTAAAACATAATTTCAAACGTTGAAAGTGTTCTCCAAAAGCGCTTGTGCATACATCACCTCTGAGATCCTGCTATGCTTTGATGTTATTATTTTAATGAGACTTTGTGGAATAGTTAAAAGAGCATGAAACTTATGAAATAAACAAAAGGCAGATTGAATGTTTTGAAAAGTAGGCTGTTACGGAGAGCCTAATGAACTGCAAAAAAACGATCCTGCCTACTACTAAAGATTATCATTAGGTTAATATGACTCTGTTATCTGGAGGAATATCTTATTTTGAGTTTTATGAAAAAGGAATATGTAATGGGAAACAGTGCCATTGCCATTGGTGCACTGTCCTCCGGAGTAAAAATGGTGGCCGGCTATCCGGGCACGCCTTCCACCGAAATTATCGAGACTATTTTTCATGTTCCTCACGAAGGGGTTCATCTTGAATGGTCGGTCAATGAAAAAGCGGCCATGGAGGTCTGTGCCAGTGCCTCCTATGCGGGTTTTCGCTCTCTTGTCACCATGAAGCAGGTGGGACTTAATGTGGCTTCCGATCCGCTCATGAGCCTTGCCTATGTGGGAGTCAAGGGGGGAATGGTAATTGTAGTGGCCGATGATCCCGGTCCTATTTCCTCCCAGACTGAACAGGATACCCGCCGTTTTGCAAAGTTTGCACGTCTTCCGGTCTTTGATCCGGCCTCCCCCGAGCAGGCCTTCCTCATGGTACAGGATGCCTTTAAATTTTCCGAACAGTATCATACACCAGTGATTCTGCGCCCTACCACCCGCGTCTGTCATGGCTATGCCGCAATTGAATTTAATGAAAACTATGCTCCGCACGAGGCAGAAGGCTTTATTAAGGACAGTGAAAAATGGGTGATTTTTCCAAAACTCTCGCGTACTAATCATGAACTTATTGAAAAGCGTAATGCAGTACTTGCAGACGAACTTTCAGACTATCGTTTCAATACGGTTCTTGAAGGTAACAGCAAGGGAAAAAAGGCGGTTTTTGCCTCTGGGATTAGTTATGCGTATGTACGAGAGTATCAGCATGAACATCCTGATTTTTCGCTGGTACAGATTGGTACCGCCTATCCTTTCCCCGAGAAACTCGCTGTAAAAGTTCTAGGAGCAGTTGAGGAGGTAATCTGTTTTGAGGAATTAAGCCCGTTTGTTGAAGAGTCACTGCTTGAGACTGTCGGCAAATACCACCTTAAGGTCAGCATAAAAGGCAAACTGACAGGAGATGTTCCTCACGCAGGAGAACTAAGTGTAAAAATCTGTCGGGAAATCCTCGACCGTTTCTTTGAAAATAGGCATAAGGAAGTCCTAACCCATTTTGATGACCGGCCTTCATTGCCGGTAAGACCGCCGGTTCTGTGTGCAGGCTGTCCACATCGCGGAGCTTTTTATGCGGTCAAGGTTGCCATGAAAAAGAAGAAAACCTATTACTGCGGAGATATTGGCTGTTATACCTTAGGCAATGCCAGTCCTCTTGATATGGTGGATACCTGTCTGTGCATGGGCGGTGGTATTACCATGGCGCAGGGGTTTGCTCATATGGATAAGGAGGCGGTATCCTTTGCCTTTATTGGTGACTCCACTTTTTTTGCCTCAGGCATTACCGGCATTGTCAACGCCATTTACAATGAGGCTAATATCATTGTCTGTGTTCTTGATAATGCCACCACTGCCATGACGGGACATCAGCCTCATCCTGGAACCGGCTTCAACCTCATGGGAAATTTTGTAGATAAACTTGACATTGAAAAGATTCTTCAGGGACTTGGAGTCGTAAAAACTGTTACGGTAAATCCTCATGACCTCAAAGCCTCAGTAGCCGCTGTAAAAGAATGTGAAAAGTTAAGCGGAGTCAAGGTTATAATTTTCAGGGCACCATGCATCAGTCTTGTAAAGTCTTCACAAAAGTGCATCATCAGTGATAAATGCAGAAACTGCGGGATCTGTATCAAGAAACTGGGATGTCCTGCTATCATTATGACAGACGGCAAGACCGTGATTGATGAGAGTCTGTGCGTGGGATGTAATCTGTGTGCTCAGGTGTGTCCACATAAAGCGATAGAGAAAATAACACATGGATAGAAATATACTTATATGCGGGGTTGGCGGTCAGGGGACAGTGCTGGCTTCAAAACTGATAGCATCTGCTTTTATGGCGCGGGGGGAGACAGTTCACTCGGCAGAAACCATCGGCATGGCTCAGCGCGGTGGCAGTGTGACCAGTCACATTAGGGTGGGCAGTAGTGCCTTCTCTCCTTTGATTCCGGATGAAAAAGGCGATCTGATCTTAGCCTTCGAGCCTGCTGAAGCGGTAAGGAATCTTAATTATCTTAAGCCTAATGGTATGGTGATTGTCAACTCCCATCCCGTTAAACCGGTTACCGAAAGTCTTAATGATACTGGGTATGACGGCACAGAGATGATCTCATTTTTGAGAAGGCATTATAGAGATACCTATGTGGTGGATTCCCACAGTGTGTGTAGGGAGTTTGGCTCGCTGAAATTTTTTAATATCATTATTCTTGGCATGGCATGCGGACTGAGTGTGCTTGGAGTAGACAGGGAGTCGCTCATAGGTGAGATTGAAAAGAAGGTTAAGGAAAAGTTTGTAGAGGTCAATAAAAAGGCCTTTGATGCTGGCTATAAATTAGGTGAGAATTATGTTACTGACTGAGAAACAATTAGAACTGGTAGACAGACAGATTAAGCGTCTGGTAAAGACTGACAGCTATTACGGCAAAAAATACCGTGAACTTGGCATCTTGGCATGCACAAGTCAGGAAGATTTTGACAAAATCCCATTTGCAAGCAAGGATGAACTGCGGTTAGCCTATCCTCTTGGTATTCAGGCTGTGGATGATAAGGAGATTGTAAGAATTCACTCCTCCTCAGGTACTACTGGGCGTCCGGTCATTATTCCTTATACCAAAAAAGATGTGGAGGACTGGGCCATCATGTTTGAACGCTGCTATGAAATAGCCGGAATAACGAGCAATGATCGTATTCATATTACTCCAGGTTATGGTCTTTGGACCGCTGGCATCGGTTTTCAGGCCGGTGCTGAAAGACTAGGCGCCATGGCCATCCCGATGGGCCCTGGCAATACTGAAAAGCAGCTGCAGATGATGATTGATTTAAAATCCACTGTGCTTACCGCAACTTCCTCGTATGCTCTGCTTTTGTCTGAGGAGATAACGAGGCGCGGACTTAAGGATCAGATCTGCCTTAAAAAAGGCGTGATTGGATCTGAGCGCTGGAGCGAGAAAATGCGCAATACGATAAGAAGTGCTCTTGGTATTGAGCTCTATGATATTTACGGTCTGACCGAAATCTATGGTCCAGGTATCGGCATTTCCTGCGATGCACAAAACGGTATTCATTATTTTGATGACTATGTGTTTATTGAAATTATCGATCCTGTAACAGGAGAGCGCGTACAAGACGGTGAGAGTGGAGAGATCGTCATTACCACTCTTGTCAAGGAAGGAGCTCCGCTGCTGCGCTTTAGAACGCATGATCTCTCAAGAATTATCCCCGGCAAATGTACCTGCGGATCATCTTATCCGCGTCTTGATGTAATCACCGGCAGAAGTGACGATATGTTTAAGATCCATGGCGTTAACCTCTTCCCAAGTCAGATTGAAGGTTTATTAGGCATGGTAGATGGTGTTGGCAGTGAATACCGCATCATTTTAGCCCGTGACAACGAAACCCGTCGTGATGTGCTGCATATTACGGTAGAGGCTGAGGGTAGGGTAGATTTTGCCGAGACCTCAAGAAAGATTACGAAACTTGCTAAAAGCAGGTTCGGTGTTACCCCAAGGGTAGCCGTAGCTCCTATAGGCACACTTGCCCGCAGTGAAAAGAAGACTAAACGTGTTGAGGATCAGCGTGAGATGTAGGAATTTCTGCTTTAAACCTTCGCATCAGTAAGGAGACTGCCGTGACATGAGACATTGCTCCTGTTACGGCTTTAGCAATTATCTCCTATCGTTTGAATGGCTTAGAGTTCTCCTAATAAATTCAAAAGACAGTGTGTTTTTACTAATCAAAATATTAGCTGTAATATGAAATTGAAACTATCTACAAACTAGTTGCTTTTATCTTAAATTTTGCTGGTTTGTTTAGTCGTTAAAAGAGATTTTTTTTGAGCCTAAAAGTTCAGATGAGGGTTTACTTATAAAATCTGCTATGGCGGACCATATTACAGGATAATTATCAAGAAAAGCCGAATGCCAGGCATGCGGTACCACCAAAAGACTGGAGTTTTTTAAAAACTGATGAGCCTTAAGAACAGTCTTAACCGGAGCATGATCATCTTCATCACCGACAATTAGAAGAACAGGCGCTTTAATCTTTGAAAAAAAGGCTGCACCTATTTCTTTTTGGTTCCAGTATTTCATGTAATCGGATAGGAACTCCTGCCAGCGTTCTGGTTCTGGTCGTATTGACTGCTGCTGTTTCACAAATCTCGAATCAATCGTTTCTAAATCTGAAAGTTTTAACTCCCCAGAAAAGAAGCCTTTATTCACAGTTCCTGCTCCAATAGCGATTATTCTATCAGTCTTCTCGGGATACATTGTAGCAATCTGATATGCAGTATAGGCTCCGTCGCTAAATCCAAGAAGAATTGCCTTATCAACAGAATTCTGTTCTAAGATGGTATTCACATCAGAGGCTTTCTGTTCAAGCGAGATTGCGGTGTGTCCAATTTCAGAACGACCATGTCCTCTCGAGGATACCACAAAAACCTTGTAATGTTCTGCTATAGAATCGATTAGTTGTCCCATTTCATAAGGAGAGCCGACACCACCTCCATGAAGAACAATGACAGGAGCTCCTTCTCTGTATACTTCATAGTAAATTCTGGCATCAGAAGATAATACGTAATGCCCCCTAGCAGTATTATTTCCATATTGAATACTGCTTGGCGCAGGATTATTTCCTTGCATAAAATATGAAAGAGAGTCTTTGGTCTCAAGAGCCCGTATAACCTGAAAACAGGCCATAAGGGAAAAGATAAAACTAATTAAAGCAATTTTTCTAAAGAGATTATCTTTAACTATTACAAGACATATATTTTTCATAAAAAACTCCCTAGCGTAAATGATAATTTACAAAAGTGATCAATTCTAAGCCTCTTCATAGATATACTTGAATGTGATACAGATAGCACCATTTTTAAGTCTATTTCCCACGCCGCAGTGCCTCAGGATGCTCCATGGCAGCCATTATATATTCTGTAGGTTTATACAGTTTCTCGCTTATTACTTTTTCTATTTTTTTTTGAAGAGTTTGCTTCAAATGTAAATTTATAACTAATGCGCACGCGAATCCCCGCGGTTTTAACCATGAGGATGATAGCCCGTATTATCTTTTTGTCTGTGTGGATAAATTTTAGTTACATCTACAAGTATAAAAAAATATTTTAATGAAAATAAAGAGTATAACCAAGAGTGATCACTAATTTTTTCAATGTTAATTCCTTCTTATAGCACCGATTATTTAAACCTAGAGTGATCATTAATAAAATTTTTTGTATTTTTTGCATAGAGAATACATAATCATGGCTTCTTTTATGTTAGAATTACTGCGTTTTCAACTGAGTTTGTGATCGGTCTGAAAATTTTCGTTATTATTCACAAAATGGAGCATATATATGTTAACAGTAGAAGAAAAAGCAAAAATCGTTGCTGAGTTTGGTCGTAACCCACAGGATACAGGATATCCAGAAGTTCAAATCGCATTATTAACTGCAAGAATTGCTGATCTGCAGCCACATTTTGAAGTTCACAAGAAGGATCATCACAGTCGTCGTGGTTTACTGCGTTTAGTTGCTCAGCGTCGTAAGATGCTTGACTACTTGAAGACTTCCGATCATGCACGTTATGTAGCAATTGTAGAGAAGTTAAAGCTCCGTCGCTAGTATTAAAGCGAATGGATAGGGCGGCCGCGTGCCGCCCATGTTGTATAAGTACCCACGAAAAAGAGGCATATTAGAGTGGGTATTGCGGTATATTGCGGAGATTTTAATAGATGAATTTAAATCCGATAGTACGTTCCTTCAAATACGGACGTCATACAATAACTTTAGAAACCGGTGCCATCGGCCGCCAGACTGATTCTGCAGTCATGGCCTCCATGGATGATACCACCGTCTTTGCCACCGTTGTGTGTAATCGTAAAGAAGAGGTAGAAGGCAGAGATTTTTTCCCATTGACAGTCAATTATCAGGAACGTTCTTACGCCGCAGGCAAGATTCCAGTAAGTTTTTTCCGTCGTGAGGGTAGAGCAACCGAAGGTGAGACCTTAATTTCACGTCTTATTGACAGACCTTTGCGCCCTCTGTTTCCAGATGGTTTCGTCAACGAAGTGCAGGTTGTGGTGACAGTAATGTCAGCCAATCCTGAGATCCCAACAGATATTATCTCCATTATTGCCGCCTCGGCTGCACTGGCTTCATCAGGCTTGCCTTGGAATGGGCCATTAGGAGCCGCACGTGTGGGCTATATCAATGGTCAGTATGTGTTAAACCCATTGAGCTCAGAAAGCAAGTATTCTGATCTTGATCTGGTGGTGGCCGGCTCAAAGAAGGCTGTGGTTATGGTTGAATCTGAGGCTAACTGTCTGCCAGAGTCCGTCATGCTGGGTGCAGTGATGTTCGGTCACGAAGAGCAGCAGAAGGTCATAGACGAGATTGCCGAGTTTGCCAAAGAAGTTAACCGTCCACAATGGGATTGGGTTAAACCACAGGAAAATGTGGCTCTTATTGATGCAATTAAGGCTGAGGCCTATGAGGCTATCGGTGATGCCTTCAGAATTGTGGATAAACTTGAGCGTCAGGACAGACTTGCTACTATTCAAAAAGAAGTTACTGAAAAACTCAAGAATGAGCACGAAGAGTGGGCCGAGGCTGATAACGAGTTTGCCAAAATCTTTTTCGATATAGAGCGTAATATCGTACGTGAGCGTATTTTAAGTGGTGAGAATCGTATTGATGGTCGTACTTTGCGTATGATTAGACCTATCACCATTGCTACCGGTATTCTTCCACGTGTTCATGGCTCTGCTTTGTTCACCCGTGGTGAAACTCAGTCTATAGGTACCTGTACCTTAGGTTCAGAGCGCGATGCCCAGACTTTTGAAGATATGACTGGCACCCGTTGTGACAGATTTATTTTGCACTATAATTTCCCTCCATACTGCGTAGGAGAGATTGGTCTAATTGGCTCTCCAAAACGCCGTGAAATTGGTCATGGACGTCTGGCTAAGCGTGCTCTTAAGGCTGTGCTCCCAGATATGGAAAATTTCCCATATTCAATTCGTGTGGTTTCTGAAATTACTGAGTCTAATGGTTCTTCATCCATGGCTTCTGTTTGTTCTGGGTGTTTGTCCCTGATGGATGCAGGTGTTCCTATCAAGGCACCGGTTGCCGGTATTGCCATGGGCCTTGTTAAGGAAGATGACCGTGTGGCTATTCTGACTGATATTATGGGCGATGAGGATCATCTGGGAGATATGGACTTTAAGGTAGCCGGTACCCGTGAGGGCGTTACCGCTCTGCAGATGGATATCAAGACTGATGGCATTACCCGTGAGATTATGCAGAACGCCTTAACTGATGCTCATGCCGCTAGAATTCATCTATTGAATATCATGCAGAAGGCTATTGCCGAGCCACGTAAGGAACTCTCTCCTTATGCTCCACGTGTTGTAACCATCAAGGTTCCAGTCAGCAAGGTCAAGGAAGTTATCGGAAAGGGTGGCTTCAATGTGCGTTCTATTCAGACTGACACTAATTCTCAGATCGATATTGAAGATGATGGTACCGTCAAGATTTCCGCTTCTTCTTTAGCCTCTGCAGATGCAGCTATTAAGCGTATAAATGATCTTTTGGTAGAGGTTGAAGTAGGTAAGGATTATGACGGAAAGGTTGTCAGAATCACGGACTTTGGCGCCTTTGTCAATATTCTGCCTGGTCGTGACGGTCTTGTTCATATTTCTCAGATCACTTCAAATCGTGTTGAGAATGTTAATGATTACCTGTGTGTCGGAGATGAAGTCAGAGTGCGTGTCCTCGATATTGACAACACCGGCCGTATCCGTCTTTCCATTAAGGCACTTACTGAAGAGGAAGGACTTGACTTGGATGTTGGCGATGAAGATGCAGCACAGAGTGAGGCTAAGTCTTATGAAAATGACGATGTACCTCCAGCCAACTATGATGAGCCTGGTGAAGATGAGCAGGTGCGTCCTGTTTATGTACAGGCTTCATCTGATGAGGCTGCAAACACAAAAGATGAAAATAATGCCTAAGGCATTATAGGTTTTTGATAAAGGCTCGAGTTCGGGCCTTTTTTTTGGTAAAAAAAATGGATAACAACAGTTCTCGAGAGCAATTTGCCTCACGCTTGGGGTTTTTACTGATAACGGCAGGCTGTGCCATTGGTCTTGGCAATGTATGGAGATTTCCTTATATTGCCGGACAGTACGGGGGTGCGGTGTTTGTAATTATTTACATTGCTTTTCTTATCCTGCTGGGATTCCCCCTACTTACTATTGAACTTGCTGTAGGTCGCGCCTCAAGGCGTTCCGTGGGACTATCCTTTGAAACACTCACTCCCAACACCAAATGGTACTATGGCAAGTATCTCATGATCGCCGGCAATTACATTCTGATGTCCTTTTACACCATGGTCACCGGCTGGATACTGTACTATACCATTAAAATGCTGAAGGGGGATTTTACACTTGCTCCTATGAGTCAGGCTGATTCAGGAGGCATTTTCGGCACCATGCTCGGTGATCCTCTCACTCAGATAGTCTGTACACTGGTGGTGACTGTAGGTGCTTTTTCTGTCTGTGCTTTTGGACTTCAAGAGGGAGTTGAGAAAATCACCAAGCCTCTTATGGTTCTGCTTTTTTTGCTCATCATCTTTTTGTCTGTCCGTTCTTTCTTTCTGCCTGGCTTTGCTGAAGGTATGCGCTTTTACCTGATGCCGGATTTTTCCAAGATCACCTTTAATAATCTTTTTGAAGTGCTGTATGCCGCATTGGGACAGGCTTTTTTTACTCTGGGGCTGGGCGTGGGTTCAATCCAGATTTTTGGTTCGTATATGAGTTCGCAAAAATCCATAACTTATGAAGCCTCGGTAATCACACTGCTTGATTCTATAGTGGCAATTTTGGCTGGTATCGTTATTTTTCCAGCCTGCTTCAGTTATGCTGTAGAACCAGGTCAGGGACCGGGACTTATCTTTGTAACCCTTGTTTCTGTATTCTCCAATATGGTGGGCGGACAGCTGTGGGGAGCACTTTTCTTTATGTTTATGCTCTTTGCTGCCATTTCGACACTGATTGCGGTGTTTGAGAATATTGTGGGAATAAGTACCGATATTCTGAAAATCAGCCGCAAAAAGGCCGTAGTGTTTAACTGTGTCGCTATTTTGCTGTTAGGTCTGCCGGTGATCCTAGGATTTAATGTCCTGTCCTTCATAACACCATTAGGCGAGGGGACAGTTATCCTTGACCTATACGACTTTATTCTGTCGCAGAATATTCTCCAAATTGGTGCAATCATCTATGTTTTTTATGTAACGTGGAAATATGGATGGGGATTTGATAAATATTTAGCAGAGGCTAATCTTGGCTCCGGTTTTAAAATGATGCGCAAATTTCAGTTTTACTTCAAATATGTGCTGCCACTAATCATAGTGTTACTTTTAATACAGGGCTATATTGGTATATTCGGTAAATAAATATAACTAGAGATCTTTACATTTATGGAAACAAATAATTCAAGAGAAATTTTCAAAACCCGTCTGGGTTTTCTCTTAATTGCAGCAGGTTGCGCTGTCGGTATCGGAAACGTCTGGCGTTTTCCTTATATCGTAGGTCAGTATGGTGGCGCTTATTTTGTACTTTTGTATATCTTTTTTCTTCTGGCGGTAGGTATCCCGCTTTTAACGGTTGAACTTGCCTTAGGACGTGCTTCACGTAGCTCGATTGCTAGGTGCTATGAAAACCTTGAGGAAAAAGGGGCCTTATGGCATCACAACAAATGGTGGCAATTCTCAGGTAACTATATTCTGATGGCCTTCTATGTGGTTGTCGCCGGCTGGTTTTTGTATTATTTTCTTGCTTTTGCCGGAGGAGATATCCCAAAGCAGATTAATCGCGATGATGCCGGAGCAAATTTTGGTGCTCTTTTAGGCGAGCCTGATACTATGTTCTACTGTGTGCTTGCCACTGTGGCCATCTCTTTTGCAATTGTAGCCTTAGGTGTGGTCAAGGGTGTAGAACGTTTCACCAAGCCGCTTATGGTGATACTGACATTGTTGCTGCTCTTTATGGCTGTACGTTCCTGTACCCTGGATGGCTTTAGTGAAGGTGTTTCCTTCTATTTGTCTCCTGATTTTTCTGAACTTGAGGATAATCTAGGTGAGGCTATCTGGGCAGCCATGGGCCAGGCCTTTTTTACTCTGTCCGTTGGTTTTGGTGCCATTGCTATCTTCGGCAGCTATATGTCCAATCGCCACCGTATTCTAAATGAGGCGATTTTCATTGCCTCCTTTGATACCATTGTTGCTTTACTATCAGGTTTTGTCATTTTTCCAGCCTGCTTTACCTATGGTATTAATCCTGATGCAGGCCCTAATCTGTTGTTTATTACCATGGCGGTAGTATTCTCTAATATGTCCTTTGGCAATTTCTGGGGAGCAATGTTCTTTCTCTTTATGCTTATTGCCGCACTATCTACCATGATCGCCGTCTTTGAGAATATGATTGCCGGATGTATGGAGCTCTTTAAATGGACTCGTGTTAAGGCTGTGGTTATAAATTTCTTTTTTGTCATTGCCCTGTCATTGCTGCCAATGTTAGGTTTCAATGTCTTATCCTTTGTCCATATCATCGGTTCTAATACAGGTATTTTGGATTTCTTTGATTTTTTGGTTTCCAACAATATTCTTCCTATTGGCTCTGTGGTATTTGTGCTTTTTGTATGCGCCAAAAACGGTATGCGCTGGGAACGTTTTATTGAAGAGTGTAATATTGGGCAGGGATTTACCATGCCAAAGGCTTTGTTATTCTATTTCAAATATATTCTGACCACCCTGATTGTGGTTGTTCTTGCAGTAGGCTACTTTAAAATTTTTGGCAGAGCATAGTTTTTTATTTAGGATTTAATTATGAGTGATAGCAGAGAACAGTTTAAATCAAGACTAGGATTTATTCTGATTGCCGCAGGATGTGCGGTGGGTATCGGTAATGTGTGGAGATTCCCTTATATTACTGGACAATATGGTGGTGCAATTTTTGTGCTGATTTACCTTGCTTTTCTTTTTGCTATGGGAATTCCGCTTCTGACTGTGGAACTGGCTATTGGTCGTGCATCTAAGGCTTCCATTGCTATGTGCTACGATAATCTTGAGGCTCCGAACAGTAAATGGCATTACAATAAATGGTGGCAACTTGCTGGTAACTATATTTTGCTGTCCTTCTACGGTATTATTACCGGCTGGATGCTGTACTATTTTCTGCGTTTTGCCTTTGGTACTGTGCCTCACAATCTGCCTAAGGAAGAGGCTATTGCCACCTTTACTGGTATTTTGTCCGATCCCGTCATTTTGTTTACATGTATGGCAACTGTAGTTGTTGTTTCCTGTATGATTGTGGCCATGGGACTGGTAAAGGGAGTAGAGCGTTATACCAAGCCTCTCATGATTCTGCTGATTGTTCTTTTGATATTTATGGCAATACGTTCCTGCACTATGCCAGGATTTGCTGACGGTATTTCCTTCTATTTAAAACCAGATTTATCGAAGTTAGAGAATCATCTTGGAGAGGCAATTTGGGCGGCTATGGGACAGGCATTTTTTACCTTGTCTACCGGTATGGGAGGTATCGCCATTTTTGGCTCCTACATGTCCGATCACCATCGCCTTTTGAATGAGGCTTGGTTTATTGCCTTTTTGGATACTGCAATTGCGTTACTTGCAGGTTTTGTGATTTTCCCTGCTTGCTTTACCTATGGTATCAATCCTGATGCCGGTCCAAATCTGCTGTTTGTGTCCATGACCTCAGTATTCTCGAATATGACTTTAGGCAGTGTCTGGGGAACATTGTTTTTCCTCTTTATGCTTATTGCAGCCGTTTCAACCTTAATTGCCGTGTTTGAAAATATCATTGCCGCCAACCTTGAAATGTTCAGCATCACACGTAAAAAGGCGGTACTTGTCAATTGCCTTATTATTTTGGTTGCATCGGTACTCCCAGTTTTAGGCTTTAACATCCTTTCCAATGTGTCTATTTTGGGGCATGGTACGGGTATTACTGATTTTTTTGACTTCCTTGTTTCCAACAATATTTTACCTATCGGTTCTCTGGTGTTTGTACTTTTTGTAACCTCAAAGAGTGGTATGAAATGGGAGCGTTATATTGAAGAGTGCAACAAGGGTATAGGATTTAGAGTTTCCTATAAGCTTTATACCTATTACCGCTACATTCTAGCAACTGCTATTGCCGTGATCCTTGTCATCGGTTACTTGCAGGTTTTCAACATTGACCTCTTCTAAGCAATTTTTCCCTCATTTTATATGAGGGAATTATTTTTAAGCTACCTCTTAATAAATATTCAAAAATCTGTTCTGAATAACCAATTAGCTAAAAACTCCTTAAAAAATCATTATAAAACTGTATAATATCTGTGTTTTATATGATTAACTGATTATTTTTACAGACTATGAAAGTATCAAAATTCTTTAAATATCTATTATTAAGCGTCTCATTGGTATTTATTGCTCAGAATATTGGTGGAGCCTATGCTGCCTCTTCTGAGGTCAAGGTGCAGCAGCATAAGACTTCAAAAAAAGTAAATGACAAGCGGAAAAATACCAGCAAGAATAATAAAAACTCAAACAGCAAGAAAAGCAGCAAGAACAAGAAAAACAGCAAGCCAGGTAGCAGTAAAGGCAGAGCCAAGAATAGTAATACAACTAGTTACAAGTCTTCCACTAATGAGAGCAGACCTTCATATGTCAGCAGCAGTTCGATTGATTTGGCTGCCACCAATCCACTGTATCCAACCACTCCTAAGCTTGTAAACCAGCGCAAGTATTTTTTGGATGCCGAGAGGGCTATTAAGTCTGGAGATCATGCTACTGCTTTGCGTTTAAGAAATGATCAGCTGTCTGACTATCCACTGTCCATCTGGATTGATTATTGGGATCTGGCACTTGATCCAAGTCCAAATAAATTCAGTAGGGTAGAGGATTTTATAAGAAACTCCAACCATCATGAACTAGTTTCTCTTTTAAAGAAGGTGTATGTGGATGTGATGGCTCAGGCTGGACGTTATAAAGATGTTTTAAGTCTGATGGATAACACCAAGCCTTATGACGAGGCTCTTGATTTAAAGGAGTCCGAGAAAGCCTACCTGTGTCGCTTTTATGAGGCTTCATGGCATTTAAACAAGGCAGATGCTTCAGCGTCCGCCTTTGCTGACAGAATGTTCAAGCAGTTAAAACCTTATCCTTCTGGGTGCTCTGGGTTAATCTACATGTGGGGACAGCATGGTTATCTCAATGACAATACACGGCTTTCAAAGTTTGAAGATGCCTTTATAAATCGTAACTATGGGACAACCGCCAGGAGTCTTGCCGCTAATCTGCAGACTTCTAAGTATGCCTCTACTGTCGAAAAGGCCATGAGGTATTACGATAAATATACAGATGTCCTTGATATGGATACCGCAGGACAGGATGCGCATCGAGCTGCGATCATTGTTTTTAAACGCTTTGCTAGACTTCACCCGCGTGAGGCAAAATCACAGTTGGAGTCTTTTTATTCGAGATTTAAACCGACTTCTACTGAAAAGAACGATATTATCAAGGAGTTATCCTATGCCTTTTTAAACAGTCGCATATCAGCCTCAGAACTAGATTGGGTAGACAAGAATCTTCCGGCTACAGAACTTACCGAAGATATCAAACTGCTAAGAATGCGTAAGGCTGTGTGGTATGCACAGTGGCTTGCTGTCTACAATCTTTATGATGAATTATCCGAATATGATAAAAGGGAAATCAACTGGAGATACTGGAAAGCCCGGGCAACCATTGAACTTGGCCAAAAGTCCGAAGGGATAAGGCTGATGTCTGAAGTGGCAAAGGATAGGAGTTTCTTTGGTTTTCTTGCAGCCTCAGAGTTAAGTCAAGATCTTCCCTTCCACCATGAACGTATTTCCCAAACTGCTAAATGGCCACAAACTGTTAAAAACAATGCTGCAGCTATTCGTTTCTTTGAGTTTAGAAATCTGAATAACAGTAATGCTAATGTAGAGTGGAGAGAGATTGCCAAGTATTCCTCAACTGATGAGGCTATGGTTATGGCACAGTGGGCTTTGGATACCGGTAATATTAATTATGCCATAAGTTTCGTGGTCGCAAGTAAGCGCTGGGATGCTCTTGACTACAGATTTCCAACCGCCTATCTTGATTTATACAGGAAATATTCAAACTTAACTGATGTCCCTTTATCGTTCCTCTATGGAATTTCACGTCAGGAGAGTATGTTAAATCCTGTTATCAAATCTCCGGTGGGTGCAGTTGGGTTGATGCAGTTGATGCCAGAAACAGCCAGACTTGTTTCTCGCAAGAATTCATGGGCCTATGATGGTACTGCCGATCTGGTGGTGCCCGAAAATAACATCCGTTTAGGCTCAGCCTATCTTAGAGATATGCTTAATCGCTTTGACAATAATCGTATCCTGGCTGCCGCCGCCTACAATGCAGGGCCTAATCGTATAAATTACTGGAAATCACAAGATGGAATGAAACGTGATACCGCTATGTTTGTGGAAAATATTCCTTTTAAGGAAACTCGCTTATATGTGCAGAATGTACTTTTGTACGATGTTATTTATCATAAACTATTAACTGGCAAGACTTCCTCATTTCTAAAATCACATGAGAAGAAGTACATTTATTAGTTTAATGTTAAAATTTCTGTGAATGGTAACAGATTGTTGTTACTATTCACAGCCCCCATTAAATTGTTAACGTCAGTCCTCTTCTTGATCCTACGCAGTTAATATAGAAAAAATTTTTTTGTGATAGTGGTTACACTTCAATAAAGTATGACCACTATTTTAT
>Ga0256405_10007021_pt1 | contig 17391 bp, 14 predicted proteins | sample RumenRJG_02DNA_FD_189096 | JGI IMG/M metagenome (GOLD analysis project Ga0256405, IMG submission 189096) | Bovine rumen microbial communities from Lethbridge, Alberta, Canada - RJG_02 | ecosystem: Host-associated > Mammals > Digestive system > Stomach > Rumen | place: Canada: Alberta...
AAGGTCATCTTTTCTTGTCTTTTCATTTGGTGCATGAGCTTCTTTTTCGTCTCCAGGACCAAAGCCAATACATTCGATTCCATATCTTCCCATGATGGAAACACCATTAGTGGAGAATGTCCATTTGTCGATGATTGGTGCCTTGTTAAATAAGCCTTCATATCCTTCTTTCATACTTCTACAAAGAATATGATCTTCTGGGATAACCCAGGTTGGGAAATAGGCTTGGGTTGGATAAACAAGTCCGGTATATGACGCTCTTTCGTAGTCATACATTGTGACTTCGGCTTTAGCGGCCTTAACACTTGGGAGTGCTTCGATTTCTGCTAAAGCGGATTTATATGTTTCTCCATCAGTTAATCTTCTATCTAATGAAATCCAGCATCCATCTGCAACTGCACATCTAGATGGTGATTTATGGAAGATTTGGCTAACAGTGACTGTGCCTTTTCCAAGGAAGTCATCGTTTTTGAGTCTATCATTAAGTTTTTCAACATCTTTGATGATGTCTGCCATCTTGTAGATAGCGTTATCTCCTCTTTCAGGAGCACTACCGTGACATGAGATACCACGAGTGGCAACTTTAATTTCCATTCTTCCTCTATGTCCACGATAAATCCTACAGCTTGTTGGTTCAGTAATAAGGACGAATTCTGGTTTGACTTTATCTTCCTCAATAATGTATTGCCAGCATAATCCATCACAGTCTTCTTCTTGGACTGTTCCAGTAATCACTAAAGTGTAGTCATCTTCTAAATGTAAATCTTTAATGATTTTAGCAGCGTAAACCATTGAGGCCATACCACCTTCTTGGTCAGAAGCACCTCTTCCTCCAAGATGGACATCATCTTCAAATCCTTCATATGGATCAAATGTCCAGTTTTTGATTTCACCAATACCAACTGTATCGATGTGGGCATCCATACCAATGAGGTGTTTTCCGTGCCCAACATAACCTAAGATGTTTCCCATTGGATCGATAGTGACTTTATCAAAGCCAACTTTTTCCATTTCTTGTTTAATGCGTTGGATAACATCTTTTTCCTCACATGATTCACTTGGAATACGAATCATATCTCTGAGGAATTTCACCATATCCTTTTTATAGGATTTGGCTTTTTCTAATACTTGTTCAAAAGGTACTTTCATTATTTAATCTCCTTGCCTCTCATCTCCATGATCTTCTTATCGTAATCATGGATCTTATTGTATTCATCTTCCCAGAAGGACATCTTCTTCATACTGTCGAGGTACGCTTTTGAGTATCCAAATGGTAACCAATCTTTTTCTTTTTGAGCAAAGAGTTTTTCTTTCGCTTCTGCTCCACGAGTATCTAATATTCTAGAAGTATCTGCGCCCATAAAGACATCATCGAACCATCTGTCCATAACGCCTTCTGTGACTTCTAATTCTCTTTCCTTTAAGTTAGCGATAACTGAGTCATATCTATCAAAGCTATCTGTCGCAATTGTGACAACATTATCTTCTGGTCCGAGTTTGAGATATTTTGCCATTTTAATCGCGCCTAAAATGTTACAAATTCCTGAAACTCCAAACAAATTGACCATTTTTTCCGCTGTTTTGCGGTCAACGCCATGTTTCACTAAAACGTCTGTTCCTTCATGAATTACTTCTAATCCACGGACACAATCATCATCAACAATTTGGGTGATAAAGTCAGTGGTTAAGACGTTATGAATTAAGGTACACATCTTGTCTCCGATGCCTTCTATTCTATGTTGTCCTCTACCACCATTAGTGAGGGTTGAGCATTCATGTGGTTCAAGAGCGACAATCTTACATTCAGGGAAGACAGCTTTAATTTGATCACCAGCTGCTAAAGTTCCAGCACTACCTGGTGCACTACAGAAAGCCGCAACTCTACCATTACCAATTCCCTTAACTGCTTCGATACAGCTATTACCTGTAACGTGACGATGGAAACGATAATTTGGTAATAATTCAAATTGCGCTAATGTTCTATTTTTTGGATCCTTTTTAAGTTCGTATGTTCTCTCTAATGTGAGAATAACATCAGATTCACTACCTGGAGTTAAATCGAGTTTAGCACCATATTTTTGAATTCTTTCATATCTTTCTTTGGACATGTTATCTGGCATGATGACAATTGCATCATATTTCATTAAGTTAGTTATATAACTAACTCCAATACCAAAATTACCAGTACTTGGTCCTAAGATGGTGTGTTTACCAGGGATGATTTCTTTATCAACGCATCCTTCAATTAATGTTGAATACGCTGGTCCAACTTTGTGGCTTCCACTTGGGAAATATTTTCCTAAGAGGACGACGATGTTAGCATCAACACCTGTTAATGCTTTTGGAAGAACAATTTTATTAACTTCATTCTTCTCGTTTTTCCAGGTGATATTGAAGAGGTTGATTGGATCGAGCTCATTCTCTTCTTTAGCCTTAAGGGCGGCCTTTCTCACTTCTGGATCTTGATGGTTTGGGTTCAACATTTCATCATATGTTGGACCAAAAGGGATTTTTGACATATTAGATTACTCCTTTTTCTTTTAAGTAAATGTCTAACTTATTAATGTTTGGCTCCATGAGTTCAGGTTTGCTGATAGCTTTTTGAGCATTATTTGGATCTTTAAGTCCATTACCAGTGATGATAATTGTGACACTTTCATCTTTACTGATAATGCCTTTTTCGAGCGCTTTTTTAAGTCCTGCTAACGAAGTGACTGCCGCAGGTTCGCCGAAAATTCCTTCAGTTTTGCCGAGTAAACTCATCGCATTAATGATTTCAGTGTCTGGTACACTTATCCAATTTCCGTGAGAGTTTTCAACCGCTCTCAAAGCTTTAAGAGGATTGCGAGGAATTCCAACAGCAATGCTATCAGCAAGGGTGTTTTCTTCGCATTCTTCAAGCGGAGATTTTTCTCTACTTGCTTTAACGAATGGTTCACATCCTTCTGATTGAACTCCTAGAATTTTAGGGACCTTTTCAATTAGGCCTAATTTGTGTAATTCATAGAAGCCTTTATATACACCTCCGACAGTGCAGCCGTCTCCTACTGAGACCACTACCCAATCGGTAGGTTTGAAATTAAGTTGTTCCGCGATTTCTAGGGAGACAGTTTTCTTACCTTCTACCATGAATGGATTAATTGCGGCGTTACGGTTATACCAACCATATTTATTAATTGCTTCTTTAGATAAACGGAAGGCAGCTTTATAATCGCCATCAACCACTACTAAAGTAGCGCCATATAATGAGATTTGAGTTAATTTACCAATAGGGGCTCTTTTTGGAACAAAGATAACTGCTGGGATTCCCATATGAGCAGCGTGACATGCACAGCTACTAGCAGCGTTACCAGTAGAGGAGCATGAAATAACTTTTGCTCCTGCTTCAATGGCTTTTAAGACAGCCACTCCACTAGCCCTATCTTTACTACTTCCACTTGGATTAAGACCATCATCTTTAATATAGAGTTCTTTTAATCCTAATTCTTTTGATAAATTATAGGACTTAACAAGTGGGGTCCATCCGATTCTAAGCATCTTATGGATGTTTTCTTCTTCGATTCCCATTAGCGGGAAATATCTCCACATTGAGTAATCACGGTTGTTCTTAAAATAGTCTTTAGTCAAAACTTGTTTTAAAGCATCATAATCATATTCGACATCTAGGATTCCTTTTTCTCCGCAGTGAGGGCAAGTCATCATCGCCTCTTTTGTTTCAAAAAATTCTCCACAGACTGTGCAACGGTATCCACGAATATATTTATTCATTGGTTTCTCCTTTTAAATCTACTAGGAATTTCTTTAATAAGTTCATTGCCACTTTGTGGCGATATTCTTTGTTACTTCTTTGATCGGTAATTGGGGCAATGAGTTTTGCGTAATCTTGCACCACTTGATTAACTTTTAATTCTTTAACTGATTTACCGATATATTTCTTTTCAACTTTTGTATTACGAACAACTTTAATAGCGACACTACCAAATGCCACTCTGAAATCTTTGATAATTCCGTCTTCAACTCTATACGCTCCTAAGAAAGACACTTTAGTAATTGATTCAGCCTTTCTAGAACCGACTTTCTTATAAAAATAGTTGAGTTCTTGAGGTTTTAAGACGATTTCTTTAATCATTTCATCTGGTTTTCTTTCTATCTTTCTAACGCCTAAAATGAAGTCATTAACTGAGACAGTTCTTTCTTCATTAACTGAGGCTAAAACAACATCTGCATCATTAAGCACTAATGGGACAATACTATCTCCAGCAGGGGAAGCGTTAGCGATATTACCAGCCATAGTGGCCATATTACGGATATTAGGGGAAGCAATTTCTCTAATAACTTTTTTATAGATTTCTGGAACAAGAGGAGACTCTTCAATTTCAATAAATCTAGTAGAGGCACCAATGTGGATATTTTTATCACTATCTAGATTAATATAATCTAGTTCTTTTAAATCCATCACATAAAGAATGTCTTTTTCAAAGTGAGGGAGTACTCCAGTACTGACATGTTTTTGGACCATTAAATCAGTGCCACCAGCAAGAATAAAACAGTTGTGCTTAGAAAGGATTTCTAATGCTTCATTTAGATTAGAAGGAATGAAATGTTGAATCATAATTCTATTCCCTTCTTGCTAGCAAGCATTACTGCGTTAACGATGGAGTTATATCCAGTACAACGACATAAGTTGCCTGATAAAGCTTTTCTAATTTCTTCTTCGGTTGGATGAGGGTTCTTTTTAAGAACAGCGTAGCTCGCTAAAATCATGCCAGGTGTACAGAAACCACATTGACTACCACCTTGATTAGCAAATGCATCAGCGATAACTCGATACGCTTTTGTTTCTCTAAAGCCTTCAATAGTCATTACTTCTTTGCCAATCACATTAGCGACAGGAGTAAGGCATGAATTATATGGTTCACCATTAACTAAAACAGTACAGGCTCCACATTCGCCTTCTCCACATCCTTCTTTAGTTCCTGTTAAATGCAATTCTTCACGAATAACATCTAAAAGACGCATTGATGGAGTGACATCAATTGTTACTTTTTTATTATTTAAAATAAAACTAATTTCCATGTTCGATTAACTCCATAATGTATTCTGGTGTCGCTGGGATCTTATGAACTTTTCTTTTGATTGCTTGCTCTAGAGCAAGACAGAATGCAGGAGCGCCTCCTACAAACGTTAATTCTCCAGCTCCCTTAGCCCCGAAAGCGCCATAAGGGAATGGGTTATCAATAAAGGCAGTTTCCATCTTTGGTAAATCCATCATTGTTGGAATGACATAATCACTAAGTGTCTTTTGTTTGAAAACACCATTTTCGATTTCTTCTTTTTCTAAATATGCCCAACCTAAAGCCTGGGCTAAGCCACCATCCGCTTGTCCAATCATTATTCTTTCATCAATCGCATGACCAACATCATATGTTGACCAACATCCATCGATATTCACTTGATATGTAATTGGATCAACACTTACTTCAACTATGTTAACTCCCCAAGCGTATCCAGGATATGCATCACCTTGCATAGTTGGTTCATCCCATTTAATGAAGGATGGGGCAACATATGGTTCAATAATTTCTTGTTCAACACCATCTTGCCAGATTTCTTTTAAGTGTTGAGCTGCTTTACCAACTAGTCCACCAACAATAATAATTGTTCTACTAGCAGCAGTAGGTCCTGTTGATAATGTTTTATCTGTATCAGGTGCGTCATATATTACTTGGTCTTCTGGAATACCTAAGGTATCAACTACAATACGTTTTAATGTTGTTCTATTGCCTTGTCCAAAATCTACTTGAGAAGTATAGAAGGTGACGACACCATTTTTATCTTTTCTAATTCTAACTTTCGCTTTGATGATTGTGCTTTCACCGCTTCCAGTAAAACCACATCCATGTAAGAAAGTTGACATACCAATTCCTTTAAAAGAACCTGGTTTAGAATATTCGACTACTTTCTTTTTGTAGTCGCTCATCTCCATAGCTTTATCCATGAGTTCTTTTAAAATAATTGGGTCTCTGAATTTACCATTTGTGACACTTATATCACCGGTTTTAACTAAATATTTATTTCTTAATTCAAGTGGATTAACATGCAAGAAGTCCGCTAAATGGTTAATAAATAACTCCATTGCAAAGATTGATTGAGGAGAACCAAATCCACGATATGCAGCGCTTGGAACCTTGTTGGTGCAATAGGCATCTCCACTAACTTCAACATTATCAAAGGTATATGTGTTAGTGCATGCAATTAAGGCACGGGAAAGAACAACCATTGAACAACCAGTGTATGCTCCTCCATCAATCCCAACATGGATTTTGACACCTAAAATATTGTCCTTATCATCTAGATAAGCTGATATATCGGTTTTACTTGGATGTCTTTTTGTAGTGAAGGTGATATCTTCCTTACGGTCAAAGATCATCTTGATTGGTTTTTTAATCTTAACGATTGCAGTTGCTAATTGTGCCGCCATCAAAGATGGATAATGTTCCTTACCACCGAAAGCGCCACCAACTGCAGGTTGAATAACTCTAACTCTACTAGAGTCACATCCTAATGTTCTTTCAACCGCTTTTTTGATATAGAAAGGACATTGCATTGAAGCCTTAATGGTAATTTTATTACCATCTAACCACATAAGCATTCCTTGTGGTTCTAAATAGATATGTTCTTGATATCCAGTTTCAAAGCTTTCAGAAAATACTTTTTTCGCATTTTTAAAGACTTCTATGTTGCCTTTATTGAACTCTTTATGAACATATGAATTTTTCATTTCATACACTGGTTCGAGTTCTTCATATTCAACATGGACATCTTTAGCAAGGCTTAAACAAGTTAATTTTTTACGTCCGATAATAAGACCTATGGTCTCACCTTTATAATTAACTTCTTTATCAGCGAATACAGGCCAGTCAGAAGCGATAATGTTACAGACATTTTCTTTCACAATATCTTTAGCGGAGATGAAGTAATATCCTCTTGGTAAACTTGGAACATTAATCTTTAAGATTTTTCCGTGAGACACTGTACTTCTAACAGGAATCGCAAAAAGGGCGTTATCCATACGGATGTCGCCAGTAAAGATTGCCATTCCTGACATCTTCTCTTCGTTATCGACTTTTTTGACTGATGTTTTGTATTCGTTAATCATAAATGATTAAAATTTAATAGCTCTTGTTGGACATTTGGATGCACATAATCCACATCTAAAACATTTATTTGGGTTAAATGCTGGTACTTTGTTTTCGTCCATATCAATTGCAAAATATGGACAGTTTCTTGAACACATTCCACAGTGTGAACATTTACTAGAATCCACACTTGGCATTTCGTGTTCATAAGTAACTTTATTTGTAAGTTTTGTATCAATGACTTCTTGGATAGAAGAGAAACCATATTTTTCTAATTCTTTTGGAAGGTCATTAATAATCTTTGCGTATAATTCTTTTCCTCTAAGCATTGGTGCGGAAAGCATTCCAACAGCGGAAGCACCTGCTAATAAGAATTCGATGACATCTTTAGCAGAAGCTACTCCTCCAACACCAATAACGGTTAATGATGGTTCGGCTTGTTTAATTGTGTAAACAGTTGCTAAAGCAAGTGGCTTAATTACTGGTCCACTCATCCACACAAATCCTTTATCGTTAGAACACGCCATTTGACGGTTCTCAACATCAATAACCATACTTGGTCCTAAGGAGTTAATTGCCACAACACCATTAGCGCCATTTGCCTTAATGGTATGAGCAAATCCTGCTGGATCAGGAATATGTGGTGATATTTTCATATAGAAAGGTTTATTCGTATGCTTTCTAATTGTTCTAACAGTTTCTGCCATCTTCTCGTGGTCAGTTCCGACATAGTGACAACTCACTTCAAAAGCATCTGCAAATTCATCAAGAAGAGGAATTAATTCTTCCATATCTTCTTTTGTATATCCTACGGATATAATAAGAGGTGTATCACCTTTTTTAGCCTTTAGTTCTGGAAGGAATTCATTAATCCATTTTTCTTTTGGATATTCTGTCCATAATTCACAGTTAAAGATTGCGCTATTGCCTTCTCCAACAATACATGGATGAGGAATATGGGCGTCTTTAGTGGAAATGGTTTTCGCTACTAAAGCACCAAGACCTTGATCTTTAAGCCATAACAATTTTTCAGCATCTCCAACAAGTGGTCCAGCTGCTGGCATAAGTGGGTTCTTTAGGGTTAATCCATCAAATTTGGTTGTTAAATCCATAACTAGATTTCCTTCACTTTCTTCCAAAGTTTTTCACTATATTTTCTTGATTCAATTAATTCTGCTTTTGCTTTTTTGGATGTTAGTTCGCCATTTTTAACTAATCTATTTCCGTCTACAAAGACATCGTTTGGTCTGAAGTTAGGGAACAAACCATAAAACACATGACCAAAAGCATTATTGGAGTTCATCTCTGTAAATGGAGCATATGGGATAAGCATAAAATCAGAGACATAGTCCTCTCTAATTTTGCCAATATTAATGCCTAATCGGCGTCCAACATAACTATATGCATTATTGATTATATCAAAGATATGACCAATATTCATAGCAGTAGGATTACTATTCTTTAAATGTGTAAGGTACATCGCATTTAAATACTCAGTTGCCATTGAACTAGATAGACCATCGTTTCCAATCATAACTGGAATGTTATGTTCCATATATTTCTTAATATCAGGAATTCCAACCGCGTTATTTAAATTGCTTGTTGTGTTAACAACAATATATGCGCCTCTATTCTTGATGATATCAAGTTCTTCATCGTTCATGAAAACTCCATGAACAATAAGTGAATCCTTATTAATAAGGTTATATTTATCTAATCTAGAAATGATGTTTGTTCCATATTTTTCTAAACAGTCATTTTCATCCATATCACTTTCCGCGACATGAATATGAATTGGTGTGTTATTTAATTTCTTGGAAATTAATTTAAGACTACTGTCACTTAATGACATAGAAGCGTGCATTCCAAATAACCCACTTACAAATTCAGTGTGGTTCTTGTTTACAAAGCTCATGTTCTCTTTAACACAATCTTTGATTGGATAACGATCACTACTTTCAAAACACAAAATTGATCTCATGTGTAATGTGTTATTTAGTGCTTTCTTCAAAGAGGCAAGTGAACCAATAATTTCCGTTCCACTAGCATGGTGATCAATTATTGTGGTGACACCATTAAGTAAAAATTCGCTTCCAGCAGCAATTCCAGAATAATAAGTAATCTCATTATCAATTTGAGAATCGAGTTTCCACCACATTTGATCAAGAATGTCTTGGAAGTTCTTTGGATTAAATGGTAAAGCTAGTCCTCTAGCAAAAATTGAATAGATATGAGAGTGGGCACAAACGAAATTTGGAAGTAACATTTGTCCCTTTGCATCTATAAGTTGGTAGCCGTCATTTTTGAACGACTTCATTTCACCTACTTTTATGATTTTTTTATCAAAAACAACGTAGCCATTTTCGATGTATTTATCGTAATCGTAAATTCGAGCGTTGATTATTGCTTTCATTTGGAAACTCCTTTCCCACAGTTGATAATTTGACCTTTGTGAGGGATGAATTTTCCTTTATAAAGAACAAACTCTCCTCTAATCATTGTGGATTCAATTGTGGTGTTGACTTTGATGTGTTCGTAAATTGAATAATCGACTGCACCATGTGGTTTTCCAACTTCGTGTGTTGCTCCAGAAAGGATGACAAAATCCGCGAAATTTCCGACTTTTATTTCACCTTTTCCAGCAAATCGCTCAATTTTCGCAATATTTTTACTCATTTTGTTAATTATTTGATCTCCAAACATTTCGTACATAATTTGGAAGCTAGATTCAATGCCACCGACTCCTAAAGGCATGCCCTTAAGATATGCGTGAGTTTCTTTATCTTCAATATTAAAGGCACAGTGATCTGTTCCAATTGTATTTACGTATTCAATGTTCTTAATTAATAGCTTTCTTTCCTCTTCACTTCTTAGAGGAGGAGCAAAAGTATACAAGTATCCTTGATTACCCTTCAATTTGTCTTTATTGAACACAAAATATTGAGGGCAAGATTCGATGAAAATGTTCTTTCCAAGGATGCTATAGTACTTCTCACAAATCTTTTGAAGAGTGTTTCCACTAGAACAGTGGACCATGTATAAATATCCCTTCGTTTGTTTAGCAAATTTGCATAATTTTAAGGCTTCAGAAGTCTCTGCTTCAGATGGTCTAGCCTCCGATAGGTCTTGATATGTTAACGATTCATCACGATTAATCATTTCATCGTTTTCAATATGCGCCAAAACAAGGAATCTATATTTTCTAGATAAAGCTAACAGCTTTTTAATATCTCTATCATATGTACGTCTATGGGTTTCGGAATAGGTTGTAAATAACTTGATAGTGTTAATGCCTAAGGTCTTCATCATAAGAACATATTCTTCAAGGTTTCCGTTAGGTTCTCTAATACAAGCGTGGAAGTGATAATCTACATTACACTTTTCAGCTTTTTTTAATCTTTCATAATATGATTCTTTTAATTCTTTAGCGTTTCTACTTGGATCAAGGAAATCAACAATGGTGGTTATACCACCATAAGCAGCAGATTTGCTTCCATAGTAAAAGTCATCGCGGCTAGGAATTGTGCCACAGAACAAATCAAAGTGAACATGTGGATCAATTAATCCAGGTAACACTTTTCTTTGATATAGATCAACAACCTTTTCGGCCTTGACCTCTTCATTACCTATATAGGCAATCTTTCCGTCAGTAACCCCAATGTTTTTCTTTACGAAACGACCATTAAGGTACACGAAACCATTCTTGAGTAATAAATCGTACATATTTATTTCTTCAACTCTTTCATTCCTTTAAGGATTTTTTCAGGAGTAATTGGTAATCTATGAATTCTTACACCTGTCGCGTTATAAATTGCATTACAAATAACTGCTGGTGGAGTATCAATACCAATTTCACCAACTGATTTAGCGCCAAATGGACCTGTTGGTTCATAAGAATCAGCAAATTCAGTAGTTAGTTTATGAATTTCTTTGTGTGTTGGGATGTGATAGTTAAGGAAGCTATTAGAAATAAGTTTTCCTTTCTTGTCATATTTAACATCTTCAAAGCACGCCATACCTAAACCTTGGACAACACCACCTTCAACTTGTCCTCTAGCAAGCATTGGGTTGATAGTTGTTCCACAATCGGTAACAGTGACATAATTAAGAACTTCATATTCACCAGTTTCAGTATCAACTTCCACTTCAGCGTAAGCCGCCATAAATGGAGGTGGAGATACATGACCATAATAGCTTTCTACAACTTGAACTTGTTGTAAGTTCTTGTTATAAAGCATCTTCACTGACATATCGTTCAAAGTGATGGATTTATCACCAGAAGTGAAGGTTTTGCCATCAAATTCAACATTTTCTTCCTTAGTTTCAAGGAATACTGCAGCTTCTTTAATTAAACGTTTTCTCATCTTTTGCGCAGCTTTCCAAGCAGCGTTTCCAGAGATATAAGTTGTACTACTAGCGTAGGCTCCACAGTCAAATGGAGTAAGGTCAGTATCAGATGAATAAATTAATACTTTATCCACTGTTGTTCCTAGTTCTTCAGCAACGATTTGGGAAATGACAGTGTCACTACCTTGACCAATATCAGTTGCTCCAACAGTAACCATATATGAGCCACCATCGTTGAGTTTAATAGAGCAGCTTCCCATATCCATGAATGGGATACCACTACCTTGCATAGCAATAGCCATACCATAGCCTCTAACTTTGGTGTCACTAACTTTCTTACATGGATAGTTCTTTTCCCAATCAATTAATTCAGCACCACGTTTAATGCAATATGGAAGTTTGCATGATTCCATTATCATTGCGGTACCTTTGGTACCTTCACCCATAATTTCAAAGATTGGTGAAGTTTCCTTTTCTCTCATGGAGTTCATTTCTCTAATAACTTTTGGATCCATCTTTAGCTTTTCCGCTAAGACGTCAATAGTTGCTTCTAGAGCATAGTTACCTTGAATAGCACCATATCCGCGGAAGGCTCCGGCTGAGACATGGTTTGTATATACAACTTGTCCACCAAAGCGGACAGCGTCGACTTTGTTATAGAGTGGTAAGACTTTACTACCAACAATCATAAAGACTGTTAATGAGTGTTCACCATACGCACCAGTGTCACTTAATGAACGACAATCAATCGCGTTGATTCTTCCATCTTTCATCGCACCAATTTTCATTGTGATTCTCATTGGGTGACGTGTATAACTGCTTTCAAATACTTCTTCACGAGTGTAAACACATCTTGCAGGTTTGCCTGTACGTAAAGTAGTTAAAGCACAGAAAAATTCACCGTGGAATGCTTGTTTTCCACCAAAACCACCACCAACTCTTGGTTTAATTACACGAATTTGACTTACTGGAATACCTAGTGTTGTTGCCATAATTCTTCTCATGTGGAATGGTGTTTGAGTAGAAGAATAAATAACTAATCTATTATGTTCATCTAAGCGAGAATTGCTGCTATGTGTTTCAAGCATTGCGTGTGCTTGTGCTTGTGTATAGAACACTTCTTCCACTACAACATCAGACTTTTTAAGTTCTTCTTCAACATTACCAACTTCCATCTCATATGCAGCGGCAACATTCTTCTTTGGTTCAAAGCCAATTGGGAACATTTCACAAATGCCATCTTCAGGGTGGATAACTGATTTGTTTTCAAAAGCTTTTTCAAAATCTAATACTGGTTCTAATACTTCGTATTCAACCTTAATTAATTTAAGCGCTTCTTCTGCAATCTCAGGAGTAATAGCGGCAACCATCGCCACTTCATCTCCGACATAACGAACATATTCATCCAAGATGAACTTATCATGTGGTGAAGGTTCTGGATAGCCTTGACCTGCTCTAGAGAAAGAAACATGAGGAACGTCTTTATAAGTTAAGACTAATTCAACACCATTGAGTTTCTTGGCTTCACTAACATCAATATTTTTGATATGAGCAAAAGCATGTGGGGAACGTAAGATTTTAATAGTTAAACTATTTTGTGCTGCTAAATCATCAGTGTAATAGCTTCTACCTTGCATTAAGGCTTTACCATCAACTGAATATGTTTTGTTATTAACAACACGCATTTTCTTTTTATCGACAGTCATCTTCTATTCCTCCTTTAAGTAAGCTTTAATGGCATTCATTTGAGAATGCAAGCCAGAGCAACGGCAGTGATTGCCAACGATATAATTCTTAATTTCTTCATCAGTTGGATTCTTGAATTCTCTTTTAAGAGAATAAATGACTAAAGCATAGCCAACATTACAGAAGCCACATTGATCCGCTCCTTCTTCAGAGAAGCAACGTGAAATTTTTGCAGCCTCTTCTTGGATGCCTTCAATTGTGGTGATGTGCTTGCCTTCAACTGATGCAGTTAATAATGAGCAGCTCATCATTGGTTTGTTATCCACTAAAAGGGTGCAGCTACCACAGCTTGATTCATTACAACCAACCTTAATAGATTTAAGTCCATGTTTCCTTAAAGTATCAGCGAGATATTCGCCTGGGTTAACAGAATATGAGACTTTGGTATTGTTTAAAAAGAAAGTAACTAACATTATTTGCTAACCTCCTCAAGTCCACGTCTAACATAGACTTTTGTTAAATCAGTACGATATTCCGCACTTGCATCTTTATTATCTAGGTAAGAAAGCTCTTCAACTGCCATTTCAGCGGCTTTCTTATATTGTTCTGGGCCTACTTTTGCTTCTTTATTGAGGTAATCCATTGCTTTATGAGCTAAGGATGCAACCATTGGTCTAGCACCTACTGCAATACGATAATTGCCATCAACTTTTGCAATCGCGAAATTGATAATAGGAAAATCTAAGGCTGTTGTTTTTACTTTTTTATAGAAGCCTTTACCGTTTCCTTTTTTGATATGAATCGCTACTAAGATAGCGTTAATTTTTCCCTTATAGTTTAGATAGTCTTCTAGACTCATCGATTGAGCTGGATAGAATTCTAAAGTGACATCATATGGTAATAATCCACATATAACATCGGAGAAAGGATATCTTCCCATAATAGATCCACCTATGGTGGCGATATTACGGAAGTTCACTCCCATGACTTCTCTAGTGGCAAAAGCAATTGAATCATTGAAGAGGCTACGAACGATTGGAGAGTTTTCAAAATCTCTTTGGGTAACCATACTTCCGACAATAACTTCTGACTTGGTTTCGCTAATTTGATTTAAGCCAAGGGTAGATAAATCGAGCAATGCATTAACATCTTGCCCCATTTTCTTGATCCATAGTCCGCCAGCGAGAATTACGTTTCTTGGATCTTCTTGTAACTTGCGATAGGCATCTTCTAATGAAGATGCACGGTAGTACTCATTTACTTTCATACTATCTTCCTTCCTCAGTTATCTTTATATTTTGGTAATCTAAAAATTCATTTAGATTAATTACTATGTTTTTGTCTTCGACATTAATTATCTCATAGTTTTTACTATCACGGAATATTTTTAGATTACTATCTAATGGCATTGATAATATTTCATTTTTATATTTCTTTGAGATATAAATTGGGTGTCCGTCTTCGCTTAAATATCTAGGCACTCTTACTTCGCCTTTTCCTGCTAACAAAGCTTTAAAGGTATCTGGTTTAACAAATGGGCAATCTCCTGGAATGATAAAGAAATCATTTGTGGTTTCCCCAATTCCTTTTTGAACACTAGAAAACATTCCTTTTTCATAATCTAAATTATGAACAAAAGTAACATTCTCTCCTTTTAATGCTTCTCTAATCTCTTTGTCATATAAACCAGTGACAATAATCACTTTGCTAACGAAAGGTTCAATGCTTTTAAGAGTATGCCAAATAATTGGATGCTCATTAATAGTTAAAAGCATCTTGTTAGTTTTCATTCTGGTGGATTTTCCACCAGCGAGAATTATTCCGTCTACCATTACTATAATTATATTTTGTAGATGTTGATTTATCAACAAATCATCAATAGGCAAGAGTAAAAGAAAAGCCGAACAAACGGCTTATTCTCTGAAATATCTTTCGTTTTTCTGAAGTACCAGTAAGTAAATTAGGAATGCGTATATTCCTACAACTAATCCACATCCCACTGCAGTTAAATAATAAGTAAGCATTGGGATATTAAACATAAATACATTCTCTACCAAAACCATATTTAATAAGTTAAATATAAAGTGGAAACAAATACATGCAGGGATGGAATATGTATACTCATAAATCATTGCGAGTAATAGACCAATGCCAAAGGCATATACGACTTGAACCGCAACAGTGATTAAAGCGTCGATTGAGCTAACGTTAACAATGTTAATCAAGTGGAATAACGCGAAGATCGCACCACTAGCTAAGATTCTCTTCAATGAAGAAGCGTAGATAAGACTATTCTGGATAAATAATCTAAATAAGAATTCCTCAATTGTGACTCCAACGAGGTGATAAACAATGATTAATGAGAGATAAAGTGGATCAACTGTAACTGCAGTAAATGGTAAACCAGCAATACCAGCAGCAATGATGTTAGAGAAGCACACTAATAGGAATGGAACAAACAATAAAACTCTTCGATAATTTGCAAATCTGAAGATGTTAATTCTTCTTCTCCATAAAGTATAGATATAATATGCGAGTAGGATAACTCTTAATCCAATTCTAACCGCTAATTGACCAACGATATCAAGTGGAAGAAGATCAACTGGGAAAGCATTAACAAAAATGAATGTTAAAGCAAATAACGCTATATCAATAAATCTAAATCTCATCTGCTTTGTCCTCGTTATATACAGGCATCTTTTTCTTTAAGAGCAAATAGACTGGGAAAGCAAGAACGACAAGAAGTATGCACCAATATTGTGATGGCGATAATCCAGCGAGTTGTCCTCTCTCATCTCCCCTAAAAAATTCGATAATAAATCTAAAAACTCCATAAAATACCATATAAATTGTGAAATTATACTTAAATGAATATTTGAACGCGAATAAAGCTAGAACGACAGTCAAAGTGAATAAAAAGATTGATTCAATTATTTGAGTTGGAACGACTGGATGATCCATTCCCGGGAAAAGAATTCCGTTTGCAGCGTCGGTCTCAATTCCATAGCAGCATCCAGACAAGAAACAGCCAATTCTTCCAAATGCATGGCCTAAAGTAATGCATGCAGGAGCGATAATTACTATTCTGTCTAAGATTGGTTTGTTATGTCTTAAATAATAGAATTTATAGGTTAATAAGAATGTAGGAACTCCACCAGCTAATCCACCATAGAAAGTCATGCCCCAAGTCCAATGAGGTTGCTCTCCATTTGCAGAATGCTTAATAGCTTCATAAACGTTCTCAAATAAGATTGCAAAGATGATTCCCACTATTACTGTAACGATAACAACCACGCCTAAATCAAGGAATGAATTTGAGTGAACTCCATTCTTGTGCAAATAGACAAACAAAAGCGCTGCGGCCGCAATAACCCCAATGATAATCATGAAAGTCATTGAGAAGCCATCGATACCAAATAAGTTAGGATACATAGTATAACTATTCTACTCCCTTTTAAGGGGTTTATAAAAGACAAACAAATATTTAATTGTTTGGGTCAATAAAAGTGATATAGTAAAAATGTTAACGAGGTATAAGAAATGAGATATGTCGTCAGTTTAGGCGGTAATGCTTTAGGCAATAACGCTGAAGAACAAAAGCTTTTAGTGAGTAATGTCGCTAAATATATTGTTAAGCTCATGAAAGACGGTCATGAAGTCGTCATTGTCCATGGTAACGGACCACAAGTCGGAATGATCAACAATGCTTTTAATGAAGCTAAAAGTGTCCCAGACATGCCTTTCCCAGAATGTGGAGCAATGTCACAAGGATATATTGGTTTCCATCTCCAAAACGCTTTACAAAACGAATTAAAGGCGCAAGGCGTTAAGAGAAATGTTGCCACTGTTGTTACTCAAGTTGTCGTAGACAAAAATGACCCATTATTTCAAAATCCTTCTAAACCAGTTGGAACATTCTATTCAAAAGAAGAAGCAGAAGTTGTTGCTAAAGAAAAAGGATGGACAATGAAAGAAGATGCTGGAAGAGGATATAGAAGAGTAGTTCCTTCACCACTTCCAATCGATATTGAAGAAAAAGAAGTTATTTCTACTTTGGTAAAAAGTGGAAATGTCATCATCTGCGCTGGTGGAGGTGGCATCCCTGTCATTAAAGAAGGCAATAAATTAGTAGGCGTTGCTGCTGTTATCGATAAGGACTATGCTTCAGCATTAGTAGCAGAATTAGTGGATGCTGATTATTTAGTGATCTTAACTGGTA
>Ga0256405_10007022_pt1 | contig 17390 bp, 10 predicted proteins | sample RumenRJG_02DNA_FD_189096 | JGI IMG/M metagenome (GOLD analysis project Ga0256405, IMG submission 189096) | Bovine rumen microbial communities from Lethbridge, Alberta, Canada - RJG_02 | ecosystem: Host-associated > Mammals > Digestive system > Stomach > Rumen | place: Canada: Alberta...
CGAGTATTATGAGTATATCACAACAGGGATTTATCCATTAGAGGGGATTGTAAGTTGTAAAGTAGACAAACAGACGTTCCCTAGAACAAATAAATAAAAATGTCCTTGACAAGGGGTACAGTTTAGTATTCGTAAACTTTTTGCTTGTTAAACCAACATTCTTCCGTTTCAACGGGAGTATATTCTTTGCCCGAAATACAAATGCGTAAATCAACCTGCGAGGTCAATCGTACAACGAAAGAGATTCCCTCAAAGTCGTCATAATAGTAGGTTTTTTCTTCATCGAATATATGCGTATAGTCGTGACAATCGTCGCTGTCGCTATAAAAGTACGAAACGGGTGAAGGTAATGCAGTAATTACGGTAGTCGCAAGAAGATGGCGAATATTTGACAGATCCAAACGAAAAGCCAGACGGTCGGACGATTTTTCGTAAAATAACTCTATTGTGGTATCTTCTTGGGGATAGCAACAAACGTCCCGATAATTTTCAATTTCGTTATCTTCCATCTTATACTTTTTAAAAGGTACTTTTGCGCCGTTAACTATCTGATAGATCTCAATGTTTTTAAGTTCCATATCGTCTTTGACCAATACGAATCGTTCGTATAATTGTTTACCTGCGCTTTGTACGTAATCAAAGTTATAATCCTTGATTCCATTGCTGTATATTTGTACGTTTATTATTTTGTTTTTCGCCATAGTTTTATTGATTCCTTTATTGCCAAGTTCATGTCAAGCTTTATTTGTTTAATTGTATCATTATAAAAGACTTAAATCAATATAATTATGTCTAAAAGGCGTGGACAAATTGCAGGATTGTCAAACTTCTGTTACAGCTATCATAAAAAATTTTTAGAAATTCATTACAAGATATCGTCCTTTTTACTTGAAAAAATTACGAATAATCGCACAAAAACGAAATATTTATGCAGTCAAAAAGTTGGACAAAAAGGTTGCGTTTTTGCGCTGTCATTTTTGTTTTTCCTATCATGTAGGTTTTGAACCGACGACATTGAATTTTTTAGCCTAAAAACAAACAAAAATATCCCCTCGAAAACGAGTGGATTAGTTTATGATTGGGATTCTTTCAAAACTGTTCTGACTTCTCTTATAGTTTTGTTTTCGTCGGCTAAACTAAATATAACAGCTTTGAGTTTTTCACTGTAAATACCCTTATATTCGTAGTTGTATGTTGGATCTAATTCATACTTCATTAAATGGAGTGGATGCTTGGTCACAAACATAGATACGTTGGCGGAGTAATTTAAAAATGATTTGAGAAGCACGGGATTTGACCGTGCTTTTTCCGCTGGGAAATGTCGGCTTTGTCTTGAAAATATATTGCATATTTGATATAATCAATTGAATTATAAAAAAAGGTAAGTGGCTATATGATATATTTTACATCCGACCTGCATCTCGGGCATGAGAACGTTATCAAACATTGCGGTCGTCCATTCTCGTCGGTCGAAGAAATGGACGAATTTATCATTACTAATTGGAATAAAAGGGTTCATAAAAATGACATCGTTTACATTGTGGGTGATATTACACTCAAGAACGTTGGTGGCGATGAATTTGTGAGACGGTTGAAAGGCAAGAAGATTCTTATTTGCGGCAATCACGATCAATTTATCCGTCAACCGGGTGCTTCCGAACTGTTCGAGTACATAAAGGCAATGGACGAATGTCGCATCGACGGTAGAAGAATCACGCTGTGCCACTATCCTATGATCGAATGGCCGGGTAGCAGACGGGATCCGGAAACGAAACCATACGGATATCTTGTCTATGGGCACATTCATAACGGCGTTAAACAGATGTTTTGGTATTTGTATGAATCGGAGAACGCACTCAATGCCGGTATGGATGTCAACGGATTTATGCCCGTCACTTGGAATGAACTTGTCGAGAACAATATTGCTTATCGAAAGAAAGCCATTGAGCTGTTAAGAAAGCTTCCCGAAGGCGAAAAGGCTCTTGTTCGTTTCACCGATATGACCCTAAATGGAACGCCCTTCCGTCAAATCGAACGCGGAGAGAAAACGGTGGAAATGCGCTTGAACGACGAGAAACGGCAACGATTGCAAGTAGGCGACCTGATCCGATTTACGCTAAAAGACAGTTACGAGCGCCTATTTGCCGAAGTAACTTCGCTGAAACACTTTTCGTCTTTTAGCAATGCGTTTGCCTATAAAAAGCGAATAGCGCAAGCCGGATTCGGCGAAATGACTGCGGGACAAGCGACGAAAGAAATGAGAAAATACTATTCAGAAGAAGATGAACAAACAAACGGAGTGATTGCCATTGGATTAAGACTGTTCTATAAAAAGCAGCAGTAACATATTGCTGAAAAAATATAATGAAATTAAAGATAAATTAGAGCGTAGAGAAAAATGCGTGAGTTGAATAAATGAATGTTTATGGTATCATTTTTTATAGGGGATCGATCTATTCTTTCTGTAGGGTCGGATAGATTATTAAAGTATGATAATACGTCGGGTCTTATCTACGCTTTAACGTTTTATTATCGACTTTAATATAAAACTTGATAATCGTCTTTAATTAAAAAATATGAAAAAATGCCCTAAAAAAGTGAAGCACACGGCAAAAGGATGTTTTTGTTATGGATTTGTCATATTTTTGGTGTATAATATAAATAAAAAACAAACACTACAAGGAGCGACGTCAATATGCCAAAAGATCAAGAATTAGATAATTTGCAATCCGTCAAGTTCGCCCGCGAAGGCGAAACCTTAAATAAAGATACGTTTGCGCCGATAATGAATCGTTTTGTCTCGGATGTTTTCAAAGCACCCAGAAAAAAGGATCCGAACGAAACTCACATGCATTATATGCGGAGCGTCGAGGCGGTAAAGGCGGGCAACAGTTTAAAAGCCAAGGTGTTTTTCGATAAGGCTATCGGTATGTTGACTGCCGAGCAAAGACAAAAAATCTATGACGGCTTGGACGAGAAGCAAAAAGAGTCCCTCAAAGCCAGCGCCTTTCGCGAATTGAGCAATAAGTTGATGCATACCGATTATTATACACGCCTTGCCAGAAAGAGGGATAAGGATAAATTTGCCAACGAAGAAGAAAAGGTTAGAATAAAAAATGAATTGCGCTCGATGGAAGACAGTTTCAACTCTTTGACCCAGCGTGGGCGCACTTTTGAACAGGCAAGAGAAATCGCCAAACCTTATTTGACCGAAGAGCAATTATCGAGCGCTTTGGATCCCACGATGCGCATATTCAGCGAAAAGTTTATTCGTAATAACTGCGAGTTCGTTTCAGATCGTCTCAAGGATATGCTTACGCCCGAGCAAATGCAGGAACTTAACGCTACGGTCGAAAACTACGTGGTCCCTTGGGAGAGAAAGGCCGAAGATATGGGTGAGAAAGTCTATACCGCCGAGAGCGAAAGGGCAAAAGCGGATATCGACGCGATGCAAGGTCTCTCCCCCGAACAAAAAGACGCAATGAAAAAGGACATCGACGCCGCCAACGACTTTTTGCGTCAACCCAACGATATCGATGACCCCAGTGCCACTTATCACGCCCTATCGGCGTCTAATTCGGGATACGACGCTGCCATTTTAAAGGACGAAGAAGAGAGGAGCAAAGCTCAAGCCGAAAAAGAAGGGCTTGATCTTGACGCCGTGGAAGAGACCATCGATCCCGCAACTTTAAATACGATCGTCTTACCGAAGGAAGGCAAGGAAAAAGAGGCTCAACAGTGGGAAAACGCGGATTACAAGTTTGCGCCCGAGACAAGGGAAGCCATAAAGCACGTTTATTCCAAAATGCAAGAGTACGGCTACTTGGGCAAAGGTATCGTACTTGAACAAGGTGCTAAAGAATACGGCTTGTCCAAGTTGGCTCGTTCCATCGATGCCTATAAGGATGCGATAGAGTCGGGTGACGCTCAAAAAATTGCCGAGACTTCCAAAGCGATGATGAACGAACAGGCTCGCGTCGACGAACTGATCGAATATGTTCGCGAGAATTTCCCCGTGGACCCCAAGAGCGAGAACTTTGCCAGAGCCGGCAACGTTGACGTCGTTAGAAACAAAACGTTTCCGCCCAAATACCGTCTTGACGAAGCCGTCGCCGCGTTCAACTCCATATACGTTTTAGGAAACTTCATCGAAGCCAACGGTTGGACTGTCGACGAGTTTTTGGATAGTCCCATGAAACACGCCAAAGAATATTTCTTTGAAACAACCAATCAAGGGTTGAACAAAGCGCTCAAAGGCAAAACGGGCGGCGCCGCGTTGTTCGAAGCGAGCCGAAACAAAGACAATGTCGTTGCTCTCGGTTTTGGTGCAGGGCGCCCCTTCGAGACGTTGGGCTATGCGGACAAGGATCCCGCGATCCGCGCTCACAACCACGCGGTGGGGAACTATTTGGATAAAGCCGTTATAAATAACGGAGACATGTCGGATGTTCAACGTCGTAACGTCGCGTATACACAAGGACATCTCGACCGTTTTCTTTACGTGACGGAGCCAAGGGACAACGCTTCCCTTCTCGGCGTTCCTTTATACAACCCCAAGACGATGAGTTACGATCAGCCCGAACCGTTTGACGAGGCTTCCTATTTGCAAAATAACGGCAAATCGGTCGGCGAAATGAAAGAACTTCTTGACAAAAACATAAAAGAGTTCTTGTATCTCTCCAAAACGCAATTGTATAAGGACAATTTGGGCAAACTTTTAGAGCAACCCGCATACGGAAGTAACAGATTTGTGGAGATCGCCCAAACTGCCGCAAGCAAGATACTTATTGCGAAACACGCCCAAAAGGACGACCCCGCCTACCAAGCCCTCAAAGGCATTTTGACCAACGGTCAAGAGTACGTCAACGGTCTCATACAAGCGGAGAAGGATAAAGTACAAGAAGCGGAACAACAACTCGAGCAAGCTAAAAAAGACGGCAATCAAAAAGAGATAGACCGTCTTACCGCGTATATCGACGCCAATAAAGCTTACAAAGATATCAACGTAGTTGTAACCGAACAGAATACAAAGTACGCCGAGAATCTTGCCTCTTACGATAAAACGGTATCCGAGTATGGAGAGAAGCGTCCCAAAATCGCCAACCTCAAACCGGACGATGATTTCAATAATTCGATGGTGAAGTTGAACGAAGAACTCGCGGCTCTTAACTCGCGTAATGCCGAAAGACTTAGGGAGGTCGGATTGGAAAACGTCGTCAAAGACGACAAATTACAAGTTTTTAGTATTGCAATAAAGGAAAAACGCGCGGAAATCGATCGAAATAAACAAGAATATCTCAAACAACTCGGTGAAGACGAAAAGGCGGGGCGTATTTCCACTTACTTTAAGAAAGAAAGAGAGAAACAAATTGCCGACCCTAACTACAAATACGACGACTTGCCCTCCTTTTTCCCTCCTATTTCCGGAATGACGGAAGAACAAAAAGCCGATCGCCAAAAAGAAATCGAAGCGTTTGCGCTCAAACATAACGCCGAAGCGCTTGGTTTCGTAGAGACAAAACCCGAAGTGAAAGCCGAAGAAAAAGCCCCGAAACAAGCCGAAAAGCAAGCCGAAAAGCAAGCCGAAAAGCAAGCCGAAAAAGAGCAAGAACCCGAATTTACCGGTAAGTGGTTTGAAAAGGGTGCGGAAATTACAGCGGATAATCTTTTCGATAAGATCAAAGAAATCGATAAACGTATTGCGCAACCCATCGTAGGGGATAATTGGCTGGAAAACCGTAAAGAGTATGAACAAAGAGAACGCGAGAAAGAACGCATTAAAGTCGCGTTCGACGAAGGATTTAAAACGCTTTCGGACGACGGCAAACAAAAACTTTTCGAGGCACTTGACCCCGACTCGCAAAAAAAAGCGATAGGTTCGGCGATTTACCACTACACCGAGCTTTTGTCCGCAAAAGGCAAATCGGAAGAAAGCAAAGCGCTCGGCGAGTCGCTTTACAGCAAGCGCGACGAAATCACTTTAGAAGAAGTCCAAGAAAAAGCCGAAAAATACTTGACGGAAAAAGAAAAAGCAAATCCAAATCTAAAACCGTATAATCATATCCGTTTCGATTATGTTGCGGGAAAAGAAAAAGCGTGGGAAGCGTTAGTAAAGAATATTCCCGAAGACAAGCTCAAGTCCGTTGCTCTTAAAGCCGACGCGAAGCAAACGCCAATGGAAAACATGACGCTCGAAGAAGCCAAAGAGCCGCATTACGATTCGGAGATCGCTTCTTTAAAGAGTACCATTGACAATATGGCGTACTTAGGCGGAAAAGAACTGACCTCTGCGCGTAAAGAAGAGCTTAATAAGTTGCTTGACAACGTGCAAAGTATGACGGCTCGCTTGAACAATGAATATGCCAAAGAACTCAGTAATATTCGTAAGGATAGAGAAGAGAGCGATTTCGGTATGAACAGAACCCGCTCGAAAATCGCTAATGATAACTTGAAGACTCAAGGTTTTAAGACTATTCGCGACGGCGGTACCTTGAAATTAGAAGGCGTACAAAAAGAGCTCGTAGAGTACGAAAAAGGCATCGAAAGCGTAAAAACGTTTGTACTCACCGATGAAGCGCGCAAAGAATCCCGCGCATTAAGAGGACGCGATTTTATTATCCACGACGAGACGAGGCAAAAGGTCAAGGACATATTTAAAAAATTCGACGAGTACGGATACGAAGATGCGGATTTCGAACCCGAAGAAGGTACTAAGGTATACGCTTTACATAAGTACGCCGGCGCACTTAAGGAATTTGAAAATAGTATAACGAGTAGCGACCCTGCCGAGAAACTCAATGCGATCGAAGCCGCCGGTAAGATGCAGGTCGAGTACGACAGGATCAAAGATCTCGCCAAGGAAGCGGGAGATTTGTTCGGCGTAAACGAAGGCGGTTATTATCCCGGTAACTTGGACGTTGAAAGAAGCGGATTTTTCCCGGCGGAGTTTCGTAGCGATCTCGGCGGTATTTCCGCTCTAAACGGTTTGTACGTTATGTATCGCACGTTAAAGGAAAATAACGTCTCACCCGACGACTTCTTTAACGACCCCGGCGCCTTTATGGAAATGGTGACGAAAAAAACCATCGATAAAGTCGATATCAACAAGACGATGAAGGGTAAGTCGGGTGCGGAAGCGATGTTCGACGCCGTTCGTAAGAGCGATTCTATCGATCCGAACGCACGTTACGGTTTGAACAGAACCGTCGAGACCCTTGCCAAGATAGAAAAAGATCCTAAGGCTCGCGAATACAACATGACCAATGAGCAAGCGTATTCGTTAGGTACGATCTTCGCCTATATGATGACCGAACAGCGCGATGCGATGCAAGAAGTCTCTCAAAGGCATCTCGATCGCTTTTTGATGGTCAAAGAATCGTGCGAAGACGCGTCATTGATGGGTGCGCCGTCGATGGATTACGACTCGCTCGAAAATATTCCCGCAAAGGATTTTGACGAAATCGAATATCTAATGAATAGCCATGAAGATATCAAGTCGTTTACCGACCGCGTAATAAACGAAGGATGTAAATTCATAGCTATGAACGCAAACGATAACGTCAGTAGAAAAAATAGCATGCTTCAGGACCTTCCTATCGAACGCGGTTTCTACGCAATGCAAGAAGCGGCTATAAAGTATCTTACGGTCAGACAAGATATCGACAAAAACAGCGAATCCTATCGTACGTTAAGCGAACTTGCCGAAAGAGGCCCCGATTTTATAAAAGAGCAAATCGCCAAAATGAAAGACGAAGGCAAGCTCGTATTCAAGACTGACGAGGACGAGTATTACGACGCTTATTCTAAGATTACGGATGCCGAACCGAATAACCTCAAAGTTACTCAGTCTCTTAAAGACTATAAGAAGTCCGATGAAATTAAGCATTTAGGCGAAACCGTCCGCGACGCCGACAAGACGGCAAACAGAAACCTCAAAGCGCTTCAATCCGAAGTCGCAAGAGCGCAAAAAAACGTAGATCGTAACGGAGGCGAAGCCGAAAAACAAGCTCTTAAAGAAGCGCAAGATAAGTTAGCCAAAGCCGTTGCAGATCGTAAAGCTCAACTTTTGAACGATTTCCGTGCCGGACGTATTCCCGAAGATTATCTCAACAAACGTAACGAGCAACTCGACAACGGGAAGTTTAACGATAATCTTCCCAAGATGTTCGAGGCGGATCAACTAAAGTCCAAAAAAGATTATCTCGAAGAATATGCAAAGAGATTTGCCGATCCTGACGATTTTAACGAACTTAGCAAAGAAGAGAAAAACGAATTGTATCAACGTTACGTCGACAACGCTAATCGTACAAAAGAACAATTCATCATGCAAAAGTATCTTGAAAAAGAGAAAAAACTTAACAAACTCGACAAGAAGACTATTGCAGAGCGTATCGCGGCGGAAGATAAGCGACTCGCCATGATGGAAAAAGCTTACGGCGACAAGACGAAAGCCGGCGTTGCAAAAGAGAATAAAGTCGAAGAGAAAGCGGACGTAAAAAAGGAGAACGCCATCGAACAAGTCGTCATAGATGAAAACGAGCCCGAACTAAACGAGAAAGAAAAGAGCGAAGAAAAGGTCGAAGTAAAAGACGAAGAGAAAATCGAAGAAAAAGTCATCGGTGATGACGGCGGCGAACGCGTTGAGATCGACCTTGACGACGACGTCGTAGAAGTAAACAACGATATGCTTAACTTTGACGGTAACGAAAAGCATCTTAGCAAAGACCCTTTAAATAAGTAATTCGTTTATCGTGCGTCAACTAAACTTTATGTTTTATTTTCAAACATATTTACTAACGAGATCGGTATTAAAAACCGTAAAAAAGGACTTCGATAGAAGTCCTTTTTTGCAAACTTTTTTGTCGGACTTGTTAAACTCATAAGAAGTAAAAAATATTATTTTCGCATCGTATCCGTCTTGATATGTGAAAACATACGCGTATACAAAATTTTTTTTCTAAATCATAAAGGAAGGTTTAATCGATTTTTCACCTTACCGACGGTTGATAAAACCCGACTCAACCGTTGGTTTGTTGCTTTTTGTCGGACGTTTAAGTATAATAAGATCGAAAGGAGGCGATAAAATGGATCAATTAAAAGTCGGCGCCTTTATTGCCACTAAAAGAAAAGAACATAATTTAACTCAAGTCCAACTTGCCGAAAAATTGGGCATAACCGATAGAGCGATCTCTAAATGGGAAAGGGGTAAATCTTTGCCCGACGCGTCTATAATGCTCGAACTTTGCGAGATACTGGAAATAACGGTCAACGATTTATTATGCGGGGAGGTCGTAATGGATAATTATAATGAAAAAATAGAAAATAATATGATCGAGGTCATTAAACAAAAAGAAGAATCGGACAAGCGTTTGTTAAAAACCGAAATCGTTATAGGAATAATTTCCTCATTGTTTCTACTCTCTATGATAGCCGTCGGCGTGGTGTTTGCCATAGTATATCAAATAACTTGGGTGTTCTTCTTGTTGTACGGAATAGGGCTTACGCAATTTTTAGTATGCGTCGTTTTTGCAATACGTATCGAGCAAAAAGCGGGCTATTACGTATGCGCCAAGTGCGGACATAGGTATATTCCCAAATATTCGAGCGTGTTATTCTCTATGCACGTCAACAGAACTCGTTATATGAAATGCCCTAATTGCGGTAAACGCTCTTGGCAAAAGAAAGCGATAAGCAAAGAGTAATTATTTTGAAGTTTTAAGTAAAACGGTAAAATGACACGAAGTCGATTTTTCGTATAAATATTCAAAATGAAATTATAGTATTATTTTTTAGTCGCTATTATTTGCGTTTTCGTTCGTTTTCTTCGCTTTTACGGTTTTTACGACTTTTACTATTATTGCGACCAAAAGGGCTAAAATAATAACGTACATCAAGACGTTTTTGATTATAGTCGATACCGACCCGAGTTTGGCGATCGTCGGCGAAAAATCGTGATTTTTAAGCATGACTATACTAAAAGAGTTTTCCAAATAATCAAATACGGCAAGTAGTGGAGTTAGGAATAAAAGTTTTTTATTTTTAGTCAACGCTATCCACAAAAGGGAAAAGAATATCGTATAAAACACGGGAAAAACAAAGTCTAAAGGTAATTGAACGTTTAAGTAAATATTCGTTCTTTCTTGGTCAAGGCTCTTTACAAATGCTTTTGCTTCGTCGACCGAATAACCTAACGTTCGCATATCAAAAATACGATCCCCGCCCGCTTCTATTTTAGGTATTATAAATACATTCATCGCTAAACAAATCGAGACGGTCGCTATTCCGGTTATAATCAATATCGTTAATATTATTTTTTTATCGCTTATCTTTTTCATATTTATTCGTCCTTTGGCTTACGGTGGGATTTTTTCTTTTGTTCTTCTATATATTTTTCTTTTTCCCGGCTTTCCAACTTCGTATATTCGGCTATCGCTTTGTTATAAAACCCAAGTACCTTTTTTCTGACGCTTAATGGGTATAATATCAAAGCGTCCCCGCCGAATCTTTCAAAATAACTGATAACTTGCATTTCCGAACAGTCAAACAAAAATACGTCCCCGTCGATCTTCTTCGGTATAGGTCTATGCACGTATATTTTTCGATACTTGTTTAAGCCTTCCACGGTCAATTTTACCGCTATTTCGCCGACGTCGCTATAAATGAATTGCGGACCGTATTTTTGCATTTTGTCAAACGTGCGTAATTGGTTGTCGTCAAAACTTGCGTCTTTGTAAAGGGGCTTTACGGTGCGAATTCTTGATAATCTAAACGTTGCGGGCGTACCGTTTTCGACCGCTAATAAATAGACGTGCATTTCTTCTTTTGTCCTTGCAAAAGCAAATGGTGATATTTCAGCTCTTTTTTTGCTGTTGCGATAGGTTATAAATACTTTTTTGCCCGATCTTATCGCGTTCGTCAACCCTTCGTATTGAGATTTAAAAATTATTTCTTCTCGTTTGTCTTGAGGTAGAAGAGCGTATGACGTAAACATATTTCTAAAATATTCGGATAAAGACTTATCCTTTAATAAATATTGTTCCACGTACTCGATAAGCGGTTCGGTGTCTTTGGTCGGCTTTAAAGATATTGCCTTATCCGTTTTTTCCGTCTCACCTTTTGCGTATTCTTTATTTAATTCGTCCAAAATTTCGTTGCGTAACTTGTCTTGCTTGTCGGACGAAGCGGACTTTTTTATCAAAAGGTCTATTTTATCGACCAATGAGTTTTGCTTTGCTTGAAATTCTTCCGAATAATTTATCAAAAGCAAACTAACGAGAGAATTTTTGTTAGGCGTAATCCCGTCTCTTTTAAATAACTCAAAGGATTCCGCGTCTTTTTCGAGTATATCGGCAACTCTTTTGGTAACGTAAATTTTTATTTTATCGTAAATCATAATAACACCTATACGTAATATACCATAAAAAGGGGTCAAAGTAAATAGTTAATAAGTATAAAAATTGAGATAAAATTAGAAAAAATACGAAAAAATTAAAAATAAAGGGGTCAAAAATTTTAAAATTACTGCGTATTTCAATTTTATTATTTCCCGCCTATAATATAAGCGTAAACCAAATCAAGGAGGTAAAGTATGTTCGTTACAGGCAAATACAATCAAGCGAAAATATTTACTGACGTTATAGAAGACAAGGCGATAGATCAAATAAAGCAATTATGCGATATGGAAGCGTTTGCGGATAGCAAAATACGCGTCATGCCCGACGTTCACTCGGGAACTAGTTGCACGATAGGGACGACCATGACTATAACCGATAAGATCGTCCCCAATATGGTGGGAGTGGACATAGGTTGCGGTATGGAAGTGGCGATCGTTAAAGAAAAGGAACTTGACTTACCGACCATAGATAAAATCATTCACGAAAACGTCCCTTGCGGTCGAAACGTGCGTACAAAAGCGCACACCTTAGCAAAAGAGATCGACTTGACGGCATTGCGTTGTGTAAAATCTATACGCATGGAACTTGCAAACAATAGTTTGGGTACTTTGGGTGGCGGAAATCATTTTATCGAGATAGATCGCGACGATGACGATAATAAATATTTAGTCGTTCACTCGGGTAGCCGTCATTTGGGCTTGGAAGTCGCTTCGTATTATCAAAAAGAAGCGTATAAACAAATGTGCGGAAAAACCAAATCGCAGATAGACGATCTTATTAAAACGCTAAAAGCCGAAGGGCGAGAAAAAGACATACAAGTCGAATTGTCCAAGCGTGTTTCTTGTAAAGGGAATATAGATCCCGAAACCGCGTATCTAACGGGGGAATTGTTTGACGACTATATCCACGATATGAAGATAGTGCAACGTTTTGCGACGTTGAATAGAAAGGCGATAATAGACGAGATAATAAAATACGGTTTGACCGTGGTCGACTCTTTTACGACTATCCACAACTATATAGATACGGACAAAATGATATTGCGTAAAGGTGCTGTCTCCGCCCAAAAAGGGGAAAGACTGCTTATCCCAATAAATATGCGGGACGGGGCGTTGATCTGCATAGGGAAAGGTAATCAAGATTGGAACTGTTCGGCACCGCACGGAGCGGGGCGTTTGATGAGCCGTAAAAAAGCGGTAAATACTCTCTCGATGGAAGAGTTTACCAAACAAATGCAAGGCGTCTATTCTACCACCGTAAACCCTTCCACCCTTGACGAAAGTCCTATGGCGTACAAAAACATAGAAGATATTATCCAAAACGTCAAAGACACCGTGGAAATACAAAAACGAATTTATCCTATCTATAACTTTAAAGCGGGAGAATAATGCTTTTCTATTATCCTATTATAACGGGCGGTAAAAATATTACCGCCTATTTTTTTGTTCGCTCTTGAAAACACGTTTATAAATATGATATATTATTTATATTGAAATATTTTGAGGTACTTTTCGTGAAAAAGCAAAAAAGAGAAAAACCCTTTATTCAACCGCAAGACAGAGTCCCTATGGGGGAAAAGATCGCGTATGGAGTCGGCGGTCTTATCGACGGCGGCGGCGTTGCGATGATATCCTGTATATTGTTAAAGTATATGACGGATACTTTGTTGATAGCGGCGGCTGCCGCAAGTACGATAATGATGCTTGCCAAAGCGTGGGACGCTATAACCGACCCGTTGATGGGCTTTATTTCGGATAATACCCGCAGTCGTTTCGGTCGTCGTAAACCTTATATGATGATAGGCGGTATCGCAATAATTTTCGCTTTGTTTTTACTGTTTGCCCCCTTGCACAAGATGGGTATCACGTCGCAAAGCGGTATGATCGCTTGGATGCTCGTATTTTACTTGTTTTATAGCACTTGTACGACGTGTTCGCAAGTTCCGTATACGTCTATGGCAAGCGATATTTCCGCATCATATCAAGAGCGTAACAACGCAAATACCGTTAAATTGGTGTTTACGTCCGTTTCGAGCGGTTTAGGATACTTGATACCTTTGCTTTTATTAAACGGACTTCAAGACAAAGGCACCCTTTCCCCCGTAACGTTTTGGCTTTTAACGGCGGGCGTTTTCGGCTCGTTATTCGGCGGCGGATTGGTTATTTGCTCGTTAGTCGTCAAAGAGAGAGTTCAACCGTCTTTGAGCGAGAAAAAAGAAAAGTTTTCCTTTAAAAGATTTATCGAAGGTTACGTAAAACCCTACAAAAACAAGAGTTACGCTTGGCACATAGGTATGTACGTTACCGCCTTTACTTGCATGGATATGCTGTCCGCTTTGGCTGCATATTACGCTTCTCACGTTTGGCGCGGTACCGTTATGGATCTCGGGTTTATGCAACTCAATTTCAGTTCGTTATTCATTATCGCCCCCATGGCTGTCGCGGCGGTCTTTTCCTTCCCGTTGGTCCGCATTATGATGGACAAAAAGGGCAAAGGCTTTGCCTTCCGTATGGGTTTGCCTTTCTATATTTTGGGCGGTATACTCTTTGCGATACTCGACCCGTCTTGGTGCCCCGCTTGGGTAATACCCGTCGTCGCTTTTATAATGGGCTTTGGTTTCGGCGGCGCTCAAATGATACCTTGGATGAACTTCCCCGATACTTTGGACGTTGCGGAGTTAAAACTCGGCGAGCATCCTACCGGTACGTATAGCGGTATGATGACGTTTGCAAGAAAATTAAGCGGCGCATTGGGCGTAGGTATGATAGGTTGGATATTGACCGGCATAGGTTACGACAGTTATAACGCCGCAATAAAAGGCGCCGAAGCGTTGGCAAAAGAGCAAGTCGGATCCGACCTTGCAAATCAATTTGCCCAAACCAAAGCGACCAATATAGGCAATTTCCTTTCTAATTTTAGCGATCAAATAAACGCAAAAGTACAACAACTCTCGCAAGACGGACAATTATCTTTGGACGTAACTCACTTTGACGCGGCAAATATCGGCGCAAACGTCAATACGGTATTGACTACCATAAGAGTACTTATGGGCGTATCGGTCGCGGTATTGATATCTTTGGCGATGTTTTGTTCGATAAAATTCAAACTCAACAACAAGATACTTGCTCGTATGCGTTATTTTAACGATAAGGTAAAACACGGGGAATTCGATACTTTAAACGACGAAGAAAGAGAAGAACGTAAACAGTTGATAATCACCCATTACGGCAAGTACGACGCCGAAAAGGACGCCGAAATGATATCTAACTGCAAAGTCGCTTGGGACGCACTTTCCGAAGAAGAGAAGAGAGCCGAACTCGGCGAAGATCTAAAATAGATTTTCGATAGTTTATAATAAAAGGACTGTGATAATATCTTTTAACTAAATGGGTTCACAGTCCTTTTTTATTGGTATTATTCTTATATATTTAGGCTCGTTTATCTTTCGATTATCCTACCGTCGCAAGAAATTACGACTACTTGCCAAGGGATAAACTTTCCGCTCGATTTAAGAGCGTTTTCGCACGCTCTTTGAATACCCCCGCAACAAGGCACTTCCATTCTTACTATGGTCAAACTTTTTATATCGTTATTCGTTATTATTTCGGCAAGTTTTTGTGAGTAGTCTACCATATCCAATTTTGGACACCCTATCAAGGTTATCCTGCCTTTCATAAATTCTTCGTGCATATTCGCGTATGCGTAGGCGGTACAGTCTGCGGCAATAAGTAATCGTGCGCCGTCGTAATGATCCGCTTTAGTCGGCGCTAATTTTATTTGAACGGGCCATTGTCTTAAACGAGAAACGACGTGGGTATTCGTAGTAACGTTTTCGTCGTCATTATCGAAAGTTTTTTGTTGAACGGAAGGGCATGACGTCGGGTTTTGAGATAAGAATTTTTTTAATTTTTCCCTTCTTACCGCTTCTTCGTTATATTCTTGCGCGTCTCTTTCTTCAAACGTTATCGCCCCCGTCGGACAAGTAGGTAAACAGTCTCCGAAACCGTCGCAAAAATCTTCTCTTAATAATTCAGCCTTTCCGTCTACTATCGTTATCGCCCCTTCGTGGCAAGCGGTCGCACAAACGCCGCACCCGTTACACTTATCTTTGTCTATCGTTATTATCTTTCTTTTCATGATTTCGTCCTTATTGTAATTTTTTTATTATTTTACAATGGTTTAATGATAAAGTATGTTGCAAAAACAACCAAAAATACTTTTTAAAAACTTGTAACGAAACTGTTGATAAGTAACTTGTAATACAAGTACAAATCAAAACGGCAAATTATAATAATGGAAAATGAAATGAGATCGATAAAGTTATCCGACGTTTACGAAGATATAAAAACGCAGATGACCGACTAAAATAAAAAACCGCAATTAGTGCGTCAGTAATAGGGATTATTACTGACGCACTAGTTATATTTGCCTAACGGCAAGTTGTATTGCTTTCGCAGTTATATTTTGCTACGCAAAGTTATATTTACCCACAGGGTAAGTTATGGCAAATATAATATAACTTTGACTGCAAGTCAAAATATAACTTTTAGAATTATTCTAAAAATATAACTGTTTGCTATGCAAACAATATCACTTTACTTATATTTTTATTGATACTGTTTCATTTCTAAATATTGATCGAGTATGGGTTGCAATATTTGTTCGGTAGTTTTGTCTTGATCTTCTTCGGATATATAGTAAGAACTTAACGTGTAGTACTCGTTTTGATCTACGGTCGTGTAGACGTTGGGATAAAGGGCGTTAAGATTACGTTTAAAGGTTTGCGAGCCTATCGTGATCAAAACGATATTGTGATCTTCTTCGGGATAGACGGTGCTAACGTTAAGCCCCGACTGTTTTACTAAAACTTCGTCCGCTTTTAAAGCGTAATAATAATTTGCGGTTTTTAAGTCTTTAGAAAACTCGACCGCCATAAAAACGTAAGTTTCCGAGCCGTAAATATCCGAGTTTACAAATAAGCCTTCCAACCCCTTTAAACCGTATTCGGAAGCCGAAAGGGACGCATTAAGTTTAGAATTTACAAAAGATAGATCGTTTGCATTGTCGACCTTGGTATATTCCACGCTTTGAGAATAATCCCTCTTCATCAATTCGCTCGAAGGTACGCTATAAGTCAAACGTCTGTCTTTCTTTTTGAAATTTAATCCTAATCGTTCTCTGCCTCTGCCGGGGTAGTTGTTACCGCTCGTTACGTAACCGTCTTCGTAATATATCTCTTTGACTTGGTCGGGGTGTTCGTCGTCGTAAGTGTAGGTTATCCTTACCGAATACGCGGTCAATTCGGTATCTTTGTCTTTGTAAACGTAATATCCGTAACCGTCCGATTTAACGACGAGATAAGCGGTTATTTCTTTATCTTTTATCATATCCACCGTCGCGTTTTCGTCTTCGGGGTCGGAATTTTTGGGTCTACGAGTATAAGAAGTCAATTCGTAAGTCCCTACCAATTCGTCCATTTTAGCGGGGTTCGAGACGTAACAAGCCGTTAAAAGTAAAGATGAAATTATCGCAGTCAATAATAACGCTATAATAAATTTTTTCATAGAAAACACCTTCCTTTTAAGTTTTTAGGCAATGTCTATTATTAACAATTATACCACTTATATGCATACTGTCAAGTTTGACTGTTTTTACGGAGTGGATCTAACGCATTTATTTACGCAGTTAAACGATTTTACCTTAGGTACTTGAAAACATTTTATTAACACAAGAATTATTAAAAGACTGACACAATAAGGATTTCATTGTTTGAGTTTAACTGCTTGAACGAAAACCTCGACTCACGTACGTCAGTACGCTAACGCTCGGTTGTTCGTCCAAAATCAACGCATTTTACCCACTCCTTATTGCCGGAGTGGATCTAACGCATTTATTTACGCAGTTAAACGATTTTACCTTAGGTACTTGAAAACATTTTATTAACACAAGAATTATTAAAAGACTGACGCAATAAGGATTTCATTGTTTGAGTTTAAC
>Ga0256405_10007023_pt1 | contig 17385 bp, 11 predicted proteins | sample RumenRJG_02DNA_FD_189096 | JGI IMG/M metagenome (GOLD analysis project Ga0256405, IMG submission 189096) | Bovine rumen microbial communities from Lethbridge, Alberta, Canada - RJG_02 | ecosystem: Host-associated > Mammals > Digestive system > Stomach > Rumen | place: Canada: Alberta...
TTTCAGACCGAATTTACAGATGTGACAGCTGCGGAAATGAAATTGACAGAGACGAACAGGCTTCAATAAATCTGTTAAATTTGATTAAAAAAAGCGGTGTAGCTAACGCCGTCAGGAGTCCGGAGCTAAGATCAATACTGGCTGACTTAAATAAGAATCAGCTGGCAAATCTGGCGATGAAGGCTTAATTTGGTAAAAAATTTATTTTATAGGTTTTTATAGATCCAAAATAGCGGAATTGCGGCGATTTTTCAGTTCCGATAATTATGGGAAAGCCGTGAAATACAATGATCTTTCATTCATAATTGAAGCCCTCCAATAAATAATTCTGTTAAAACAGCATAATTCATATATAATGCAAAATCGTGTTTTATTTTTAAAATTCGAGGTTTATGACAATGGATTTATTTGCAACTGCATATGCTGATGAAGGCGTTCAGACTGCTGCCAATACGGTTCCTGCCGGCGGCCCTGACATTACATTTCTTGTGATGATGGCCGTAGCTTTTGCCTGCTTCTATTTGTTTGTCCTGAGACCGGGCAATAAAAAGAACAAGGAGCGTGCCGAGTCTTTAAAGAAGCTTGAGGTGGGTGACGAAGTTCTTACCAGTGGCGGTTTAATCGGCAGAATCACCAAGGTTAATGAAGACCTTGATCTGCTGACAATTGAAATCGCTCCGGGTACATCAGTAAAAATCAACAGACAGTACGTTGTAAGTCCTTTACCAAAGGGAACTTATGATGAACGTAAGGTCGAATCAAACAAGCAGAAGAAATAAAAAAATTTCGTGCTTTATGTGTGTGCGGGTATCAGATACCTGCAGGAGAATGCAAGGAGTAGGTTTTGATAAACAAATATCCTTTATGGAAAAATTTGCTGATACTGGCAGTTCTGATTGTTGGCGCAGTATACGCATTGCCTAATCTTTACGGTGAAGATCAGGCTATCCAGATTAGCGGTTCCAAGGGGATAACCCTGGAAAGCGAAGATTACCAGAAGATTGAAGGTGTTATCGCAAATGACTGCCCTGACTGTGTTGTTGAAAGAAACGAAGGTCAGGCCCTCATTCGTTTCAAGGATAACGATTTGCGCCTTCGCATGAAGGAAAAGCTGGTAGGTGAACTCGGTGACAATTACATTGTTGCCCTTAATCTTGCCGCAGCAACACCGGAATGGTTAAAGGCCATCGGTGCCAAGCCGTTAAAGCTCGGTCTTGACTTAAGAGGCGGTCTGCACTTCCTTATGGAAGTTGACATGGACGAAGCCATCAAGAAGATTGTTGCTCAGTCAATACAGGATTTCCGTACCGAACTCCGTGAGGAGAAGATCCGGCTGTCAGGTATCAGAAGCGTCGGTCAGGACATCGTGATTACCTTCCGTGACGAGGAAACCCGTAACAAGGCCCTCAGACTGTTATCAGGCAAGCATCAGGATTTAACCTTTACCGAAGGTGATTCCTCTTCCTCATTTGAAATCAAGGCCGTAATGAAGCCTGAAAAGATCAAGGAAGTAAAGACTTATGCCGTTGAACAGAACATCAACATCATAAGAAACCGTGTTAATGAACTCGGTGTTGCGGAACCTCTGGTTCAGAGACAGGGTGCGGATCGTATTATTGTTGAACTTCCGGGGGTTGAAGACTCAGCAAGAGCCAAGGAAATCTTAGGTGCCACTGCTACCCTTGAGTTCCGTCTTGTTGATCAGGCAGCCGACCTTCAGAGCGCCGCAAGCGGTGTGGTATCCTCAAACGATGAGGTTCTTACCGACAGAAACGGCAGACCTGTGGTCGTAACCAAGCATGTCATTCTTACCGGTGACCATATCATCGACGCTAAGAGCGGCATGGATGAAAACGGTCGTCCTGAGGTAAACATCAGCCTCGATTCAAAGGGCGGCAACACCATGTCCAACTTTACCAAGGATCATATCGGTCAGCCTATGGCAACAAACTTTATCGAGTATAAGGTTGTTGACGATCAGAACGGCGGCGACGGTGCCGTAAAGTTCAGAAAGGTTGAACAGATTATCAACGTTGCCACCATTCAGGCCCGTCTCGGCAACAAGTTCCGTATTACCGGTCTTGACAGTCCTACTGAAGCACACAATCTGGCGCTGTTACTCAGAGCAGGTGCCCTGATTGCTCCTATCCAGATTGTTGAGGAAAGAAACATCGGACCAAGCCTCGGTAAGCAGAATATCGATAACGGTATGAGAGCGATGATGTACGGTCTGATAGTTCTCGGTCTCTTCATGATCGTGTACTACAGAGCTTTCGGTATCATTGCCAACCTGGCCCTGATTTTTAACATGGTTCTGCTTGTGGGCGTAATGTCCATGATCCCAGGCGCCACCATGACCCTTCCGGGCATTGCGGGTATAGTTCTTACCATCGGTATGGCCGTGGATGCCAACGTACTTATTTACGAACGTATCCGTGAAGAAATAAGAAACAACCGCGGCGTGCAGCAGGCAATCAATCTCGGCTATGAAAGAGCCTTTGTTACCATTATGGACTCCAACATTACCTCCATTCTGGTAGCTCTGATTCTGTTTGCCGTCGGTACCGGTGCGGTTAAAGGTTTCGCCCTTGTTCTGATGATTGGTCTGGTTTGCTCAATGTTTACCGCAGTTACATGCTGCCGCGCCATTGTAAATCTCATCTGGGGCGGTCGTGATGTTAAGAAGCTGGCTATTTAAAGGAGGACAGAAATGTTTCAAATCATAAAACCGGGAACAGTTATTCCTTTCATGAAGATAGCCAAACTGGTGGAAATTCTCTGTATTGCCGCAGTACTGTTCTTTATCGGCTGTCTCTGCACCAAGGGACTCAACTGGGGTCTCGATTTCACCGGCGGTGTGGTAATTGAGGTTCAGTATCCAGAAGAGGCAAATCTGGAACGTATCCGCGGGGATCTGGCAAAGTCCGGCATTTCCAATGCGGTGGTTCAGAATTTCGGTACAACCCGTGACGTATCAATCCGCATTCAGCCTAAGGGTGAGGAAAATCAGAAGGATATCACCGAAAAGGTTAAGGTCGTTGTATCTGAACATGACAAGAGAGCTCAGGTTACCCGTTCAGAATACGTTGGTCCTGCCGTGGGTCAGGAACTGGTTGTAAGCGGTGTTATTGCCGTTCTGCTGTCACTGGTTATCCTGCTGGTGTACATTGCCGCACGTTTCGAGTGGAGAATGGCTACCGGTGCGATTATTTCTCTGGCGTATGACGTTATCGTGGTACTTGGTATCTTCTCTGTGTGGGGTATCGAGTATGACCTGACCGTTCTTGCAGCGGTACTGACCGTTATCGGTTATTCATTAAACGATAAGATCGTTGTGTTCGACCGTATCCGTGAAAATGCCAGAAAGCTGCACAAGATGGCTATGGTGGATTTGTTCAACAGATCTCTTACCGAGACCTTCTCAAGAACAATAATCACCTCACTCACCACCATAATTACCGTTGCGTCACTGCTTATTTTCGGCGGTGAAATGATTTTCGGGTTCTCACTGGCTCTGTTAATCGGTATCGTATTCGGTACATTATCATCAATTTACGTGGCTTCAACCTGGCCTTTATTACTCGGAATCTCAAGGGAAAATCTCCTTGTTACCGAAGTAAAGAAGGATGCTGAGGAGATTTCTGAAGCTGATTACTGATTGAAAGCTTTCGAAAAACGCCATTGATTTAAAAAGCCGTTCCGACAGTATGCCGGAACGGCTTTTTTACATGTTAGGGCCGATATGTGACTTAATGATGGTGGCAGTTCTCATTTTTCATGAATAACACATGGTCGGTAAGAAGTTAAATATTATAATCTTTAGTATCCGGCTGTTCCCGCAGACACGGGGACTGACCGTCCGCACCATAATGAAAAATACTTAAGCGCTGCCCGGAAACGGCGTCTTATATCCTCTGAATCAGCATAATGTCAGTTAATGCAATGGAAAATAGTAATGTTTAAAAGAATCATCCACACAGCCGTAACGGCATCATTGGCAGTCATGCTTTCGGCATGTGCATCAACCGGGACGGAAACGGCTGACGGTCATATCAATCCTGATTTTATAAAGATTGAACTGCCGCGTGTCGTTACTCCGGCTGAACAGCTTAACATGGTTAAACTGTCCCAGGTCCTGGGGAACACCAAGCTTAATCATACTCAGGTAAGCGTGGTCATGTGGCACCGCGCCGAACTTTATAACCGCATGGGACTGGATTTTCTTTCCGTCCTGAGTCTTCTCGGTTGCGTCAATGAGGATAATCAGAATTCCGACTGCTACCGCGATTACGGCGGAGCCCTGTACAGTCACGGCAAGTTCCTTGAGGCTTACGATGCCCTTGACGGAGCACTGGAACTCAGTCCGAATGATAATGCCGCCCATTTCAGCAGAGGTCTTGCACTTTACTACGGTAAAAGGGAAAAGATGGCTGAAGAGGATTTTTACAAGGTTTATCTGAGTGACCGTCAGGATCCTTATTTCCAGCTGTGGCTGTTCTATGCGGAATATGCCTCAGATCCGGAAAAGGCCGAAAAAAATCTTCTGAGCAGATACCGCATGATTAATGTAAAGGATTTGTCCTTCGGAACCAAAGTGCTTGAGGTTTATCTGAACATCAGATCCGAAAAGGATTTGTGGGATCATATTTTTGACGGAACCAAGAATTACATTGAAAGAAATGAAAGACTCTGCGAAGCCTATTTCTACATGGGCAAGATGCATCTCATGAAAGGTGAGACCACCAGGGCGCTTGACTATTTCAAGCTGGCGAGAACCACGAACGTAAGCTATTTCCTGGAGCACAGCAATGCGCTGCTGGAGATTCACATGCTTGATACCGAAAACGAGTATGATGACATCGGCTTTGATGAAAAGATGGTAAACAGTGAGGCCGGAACGCCGCAGTAATCCCCTTCCCGGTTGGTACAGGCCGCCGGGATGAAGTCATGAAGTCCGGGAGGCCGATAATACTCTCTTGTATTATCGGCCTCCTTGTGTTAGCTTTATCCACGGCGTCTGGAAGTTTGGTACATGATTCTTTTTCGGGAACGGATCATGGCCGGCAGGTCGGCGGAGAGAGTTTTTGGGGACTGATAATCGGAGAAAAAAGATGTCAGACAACTACGGTTCAGAAAAATATGAATGTCTGAATAACATGGTGATAATTCTGGTGGACCCAAGCCATTACGGCAATATAGGTTCGGCCTCGAGAGCAATGAAGACCATGGGATTATCGAAATTAAGAATTGTGTCATCAAACGGTAACATTATTACCGATGAGGCTCTGGCTCTGTCAAAGGGGGCGGCAGACGTCCTGAAAAGCGCCGAGGTCTTTTCCTCACTGGATGAGGCTCTTGCCGACGTGACGTTTGTTGCCGGTACGTCAGCGAGACACCGCAGCATAGAACTTCCGCTCTATCAGCCGCGTGAGGCCGTGGAGAAGATACGTCCGCACCTGATGAACGGCATGAAGTGCGCCATCATGTTCGGCAGGGAGAGAACAGGTCTTACAAACGAGGAACTGCAGCGGTGCGACATTCACATTAACATAGATGCCAATCCCGAATACTCTTCACTGAATCTGGCAATGAGCGTGCAGGTGCTTTCCTATGAGCTGAGACAGGCGTGTCTGCGTTCCGGAAATCAGGAACCTGCGGCTGATTTTGATGAAGGGCTCCGTAAGCCGAAGCATTCGGATCTGGAGCAGTTCTATAATTTCATTGAGAAGAATCTCTGTGACTGCGGATTCCTCAAAAAGAATCATAACGGCAGTGTGATGGGGCAGATAAGGCGTGTCTATGCCAAGGCTGACATGAGTGCCCACGAACTCAGAATTATATACGGTACCCTGGCATCAATGCTTAAGCACAGGCCTGGTAACGATGAGTAGTGAGTAGGCACAGATCGTTTTTTCTGAAAATCCTGACGGTTGGTAATGAAAACGTCGGGATTTTTTTTGTCTGATGCCGTCAGAATCCCGTAATTCAGCGGTTTATTTACCGGTAATAAACATAAAACATCTTTATGTTTTATATAACAACGGGATGTTCCGATATAATTGACGTGTATCACGGATATAATAAAAATCTTTCATTTTTATAAGAAAATTATATGTATTCTCGTGAAAAAGCTTTCATGATGTTTAAAATTTGTTAAAATTAACAAAATATTAAATCAGGAACAAGTCCTGATTTTTTTTAACCTTTCTTTTTTCCATTTCCAGAGTGAATCCATATGAGTAACAGAATGTTAAGAATCAACAGCCTTTCCTTTGCTGTTGGTTTGGCAGTTGCCATTCCGGGTTTTGTTGTGTCTGACGATGCTCAGGCCGACGGTACCATAGCTGCAACCCATATATATCATAATCACATGCCTAATTTCTGGCCTTACTACAATACCGCAGATTACGAAAAGGCTGCCGTCGGTGATCCGATAAGATATACCTATGATGGTCAGGTTTACAGAATTAAGGAAAAAACTCCTGCAGACTACACTTATTTTCTGCCTAAGAAGGGGACTCCGATGCCTCACGACAATCTGCAGCAGTATTATGACAGGGATGCAAAGCGCAACGCCTATACTTCATGGCCTGCTCAGACCGCCCGTGCCAACAGCGGGGCCCATCCGTTAAGCCAGACACAGGTAACAATGTCTGCTGCCGTAATCAATAACGTGCAGAGCTTTGCGGAACTTAATATTTTTGACTTCTTCAAGGAAGGCTGGTCTTCCGACTGGAAGTCAACCGTGGGTTCTCTTAAAACAACCAACGGCTTTAATGCCCTGGAACCGATTCATTTTACCGGTCACCATTCAATGGGACCTCTTGTCGGCCCAAGATATTTCCTCAAGGATCTTATTTATCAGAACGTAACCCTGCAGCGTGATTACTTCCTCGGTGCGGACAAGTTCAGATCTTCGAAGGGCTTCTTCCCGACAGAGCTCGGTTTCTCCGAAAGACTTATCCCAACCCTTACCAAGCTCGGCATTGAATGGTCTGTTGTGGGTAACAACCATTTCTCAAGAACCCTGAAGGACTACCCGTACAACTATAAGGATCCTTCATATGATACCCTGGTATCCCCTCCGAACAGGGCTGATCTGCAGAATACATACGAAGCAGGTGAATGGGTAAGGGTCGGCATGGCTCATGAACAGCAGCAGATTGTGAATAAGTTCCCGTTCTGCGACATTCCTCACTGGGTTCAGTATGTTGATCCCGTAACCGGCAAGGCTGATAAGATAGCCGCCATTCCGGTGGATCAGAACGGTTCATGGCTTGAAGGCTGGGAAGGTGAGGCAAACGCCCACACCGAAATCGAACGTTCAAACTACGTTGCCGACGCAAATGGCAGAACCATGTACTACGTAATTGCCCATGACGGTGATAACGGTGAAGGCCGTGCTGGTTCAATCAGCACCTGGCTGGCTTCCGGTTCCGAATACAGTGCCGACGGAGTCGTCGGTATGGGTGTGCAGGAATATCTCAAGGCCTATCAGATCCCTGAATCAGACATTCAGCACATTCAGGACGGATCATGGGTTGATACCCGTGACTCCTCTTCCGATCCTGACTGGTATCACTGGCATATTCCGATGGGTGTATGGAAAGGACAGCTCAGTGATTTCAACAAGGCTTTAGGCACCGAATTCGAACTTCCGGTAAACTTTGCCGGAACCACTATGGGACATGCCGTTTCCATGGAATACGGTTACCATTATCTGGAAAGAAACTTCGCACTGCTTCAGGCAGCGGAAAACTACGCCGTCACCGCAGAGCAGATCTGGCTTGATGACCATCCTAACTACTGGTCTCCTTCAACAGATGCCGAAAAGCAGGTTACCTACGAGGGTAACCAGCTTAATCCTTACATGATGTCATATCCTGTAAAGGGTGATGAGCAGAATGATTACAGGGGCGGCGCAAATCCTGCGGAACTCGGCTGGTACTTCCTGATTTCATCAATTGATTCAGGTTTTGGTTACTATGATGAAAATACCGATGATAACGTGAAGCCTTCTCTCGGCTTCAACCAGTCACTGTACTTTACCGAACCTTATGTTACCAAGAATGCGGCAAAGGACAAGACCGGACCTTCAATGTGGTGGGTTCAGCGCTATCCTACCAATCCGGGTTCCGCAAACAGCGGCAAGGCTGAAGGCTGGACTCCTATGTATGCCGACAATACCTTTGCCGTATATACCTATGCTTACGACGTAAGCGGCATAAAGGATGTCAAGGTTTACGTCCGTGCCCACAAGAACAAGAGCATGGGTCCTACCGACATCGCTCCGCGCGTATATGATCCAAAGGCACTCGGTATCAGCGGTGATGCAGTGGGTGAATGGAAAGTATATGACACCAAGGTCAGGGATCTGACTCCTGACATGAACGGTGTGGCCTGGCAGGATAATGAGGTAAGTCTCAACTATAAGGTAATACCTGCCAAGAAGATTGCAAGCACCTATTATGCCTACATCAGCGATTTCAGGGACCAGCTGGTTGACTACTACATGGAAGCTACCGATACCCGCGGTAATGTTACCAGAAGTGAAATCAACCACACCTACGTCGGTGCCGGCAGATACAATCTGGTAGACGGTGCCTACATTGAAGACGTTAACGGTGAAATCGAAGGTTCACACATGTTCTTTACCGACGGTTCCGTCGTGCTTACTGACAGCGTAACCGTTTACGCCAAAGCAGGTGATGAATCAGTTACTTCCGTATACCTTGAACACAAGGACAAGGGTACTTCAGACTGGAACGGCGTGGAAATGAAGAAGGTCGGGGACACCACCTATTTCAAGACCACCGTGACCTATACCCGTGATGCCACCTGTGCCGATATCAGGGTCAGGGAAAACGGCGGTTCTTACTATAACGGTAACTCCGGCACCTGTCTCAGCAAGGGAACCTACGTCATCGGAAAGGACGGCAGCATAACTGAAGGGGCTCCTACCGATATCGTTACCCCTGTTACCTTCTACTTCAAGCCTGCATCATCACTTACCAGTGTCTGCGTTCACTACCGCGGTACTCCTCAGACCGGTGACAAGGGCTGGACTGCCGCACCGGGCGCTGCCATGACAGCACAGAAGAACGGCTGGTGGAGTTACACCGATACCGAAAGCTTCGGTGCCGAAATCTCCGGACTGGAATTCCTGTTCAACGACTGCGGAAACAACTGGTATAAGAGTTCAAGCAACGGAAACTTCGTACTCAATTCAGTAGGCGACGTATGGGTTGACGGTACCAAAATGGGAACCGGAACTCCTGCAGAGCTTGATACCTCAAACAAGGCTCCGACTGCGGTAATCACAGCTTCATCACTGACCATCAGACCGGGTGAAAGCGTGACTCTGGATGCTTCAGGTTCAACCGACTCCGACGGTTCCATTGTTTCCTATAAGTGGAACACCGGCGAGACTTCGTCAAAGATTACGGTAACTCCTGATGAAACCACTGTTTACACCGTAACTGTAACCGATAATGATGGTGCAACCGCCACCAAGTCCGTAACCGTTAACGTTGAACAGCTGGCATGTGCCGTGGATCCGTTCTGGTATCTGCAGGCTGATTTCCTGGCAACAGTTCAGGGTGGTACGGTTAATCTTACAGATAATACCTATTTCGGTGAAAGAAAGAACTGCACATCTCCGGTAACCTCAACCGGAGTCAAGGTGTCCGAACAGTGTCTGGAGACCTTCGGTTCAGGCCCTGACTGCGGTCTTGTATACAGCTGGGATTTCGGAGACGGTTCATCTTCTTCAGAAACCTTCAGCGTTTCACATACCTACCAGCAGTCCGGCACCTATACCGTTGTGCTTAAGATCAGCAGAAACGGATCAGCATCAGATGTTCATACCGTAACAAAGAACTTCACTGTTGACGTTCCTCAGATCATCATGCCGGTGGCTAAAATCACGGTTGACAAAACTGAGATAAACAGGGGTGAAAGTCTTGTTCTCAAGGGAACCTCCTCAACCGGTAATGAACTGAGCTATCTCTGGAGCACAGGGGAAACCTCTTCTTCAATTACCGTTCAGCCTGAGGCAACCACCGTTTACACCCTTACCGTAACTGATAAGGACGGCAATACTTCTGAAAAGGCCAGCGTAACCATAACCGTGAAGGACGTGGTGAACCATGCTCCCGGCGTGTCCGTGGTAACATCTGCAGATAACGTGAACAGAACCGTCAAGAGCGGTACCACCGTAACTCTTGATGCTTCAGGTTCAGCAGATGAGGATAACGATCAGTTAACGTTCCTGTGGTCAAACGGCAAGACCGGTGCCGTAATTACCGAAACCCTTTACGAAACCACCAGGTTTACGGTTGAGGTAAGTGACGGTAAGAACGTATCAACAGGCGCCGTAACCATTACCGTTGTTGATGACAATGCCGCTCCTATTGCCAGAATCAGTACAAAGCAGACCGAGGCCGTAGAAGGCACCGAAATGACCTTCGACGGTTCAAGTTCAACTGATGACAAGGCCGTAAAGAAATATGAATGGGCGGTTAACGGCACGAAGTACGGTACCAACAGCAGCTTCACCCATAAGTTTGAAACCGCAGGTACATACGTTGTGACCCTTACCGTTTACGATGAAGAAGGCCTTTCAGGTTCACAGGCGGTAACCGTTACCATTGTTGCTGCCGAGGAACCTGTTGTTGAATTCACCATTTCAGGAAGCACGAATGTAAACATCAATGAAACTGCCGTGTTTACCACCTCTCTGGTGAATGCCGAAGCCTCATCATACTCATGGTATATTGACGGTGAAAAGGTTAACGGTTCTCAGAGCTCACTGAGCCATCAGTTTACCGTAGCCGGTACCCACGAGGTTAAGGTTGTCGTTACCGACAAAAAGAACGTGCAGCATCAGGCAGTAAAGCAGGTAACCGTGAACAATCCGTATGTAAGTACTCCGGTAAAGGTTGAAAACGGAAGTCAGAATCAGACCAAAAATAACGAAATCCGTTTCGTGCAGTCAGATTCCGATGACAGAACCCCGGTTTCAATTGAAAGCCGTAAGATCATGAGCTTTGTGCTTTCAAACATTTCTCATGAGGCTACCGTCCAGGTTGTAAGACTTTCTGACCAGAACGTAAAGACCTCCGGCGAACGCGTATGTCAGATTTTCAGCGGCTATGTTGTTGACTGCGACGCAACCGACGGTGTGGACTACAATCAGGTTTCCAACGATGCAACCGTTGATCTCAAGTTCATTCAGGCAGGCAGCTATGAAGTTAGAATCAAGGGTAAGAACCTTGCCGAAAGTGACTTCAGCGGCTATATTCCGGTAAGCGTTACCGAGGAAGAGAACAATAACGGTTCAAGTGAAGAAGAGGTTGGTTCAACTCCTTCAGAAAATACCGGCAGTTCTTCAGGCAAGAAGGGCGGCGGTGCCATCGGACTGTTTGATCTTCTGCTTATGGCCGGTGCCGGTCTCTTCGTGAGAAGACGCAGAAAGTAAGATTATATTATTAGACTTAAGGTGATTAAAGGCGGATCCCGGAAACTGAAGGGCTCCGCCTTTTTAGTTGATTTTTACCATGAATGAATTTATCATAGGTGTAAGCCGTTGCTAACAGAAAGGATGGTATTTAATTATGAGATATCATTACAGGGTTCTGGGAATAGACTGTCCGATGTGCGCATTAAGTCTTTCCGGAATGCTCAGGCGGATTAAGGATTTTCAGTCGGTTAACCTGAACATAATGACCCATGATCTGATTATATATACCTGGCTGGAACAGAATGAGCTCGATGCCGTTCTGGGCAGTAATGCGATATCGGTTCACGGACAGCTTGAGTACAGACTGATAAGCGCTTCATGATCTGAACAATCTTATACCAATATAACGGATTCGGAATATCCTGATGACTGACGTAAACAAGAACATTAATGAGTGCTTTACCCTGCACGACGCCAAGGCCGAGTGTCTTGACAAGCTTAAAAAGGCAAAGGTAAGAATGTCAAAGCAGCGTCTTGAGCTGCTTGATCTGCTTTTTTCCGGAACATTCAACTGTACCAAGGAACTCTACTATGAAGCCCAGTCAAAAAATCCTGAACTGGGAATGTCAACCGTATACCGCTTCCTCAAGGTTCTGTATGACGTGGGAGTAATATCCAACAACAAACTGCTGGACGTGAACTGCTCCAACTGTAATTTCAAGCTGGCTGCCTTAAGGGATCACGAGGGGCAGGAGTTAAGGGCCGACGGGCTGGATCTCCAGGAGCTTTTAAGACTGGGAATGGTGGTCAAGGGACTGATTAAGTCTGACGAAAAAATTGACGTAAAGATGCAGGATGATTCCGTCTATATTTCCGTGCTTAACGGAAAATAGTCCCCGGCGGAAATCCTCTCTGAAAAAGAAAAAGCAGAACTGAACCGTCATACGGATAATAAGAAGAAAGAGACGGTTCTTTCAGGATGCTGACCGAACCTTCACGAAGCTGCTGACGTAAGGTCCGGTGCGGTATTCCAAACGGACATTTTGGTGTTTATCGGTAAGATTTTTTGGCGGAATGTCGGTGTATCCGATGTTCCCTTTTACAACTGAAAATAAGGAATACAGATGTCCAGAACAATCATAATAGGCGGTTCCGCCGCAGGCGCAACCGTTGCGGCAAGGCTGAGAAGGCTTGATGAACACTGCGAAATAGTTATCTATGAGAAAGGCCCGGATATTTCATATGCAAGCTGCGGTCTTCCGTATCATATCGGCGGGGTTCTTCCCGGAAAACAGTCTCTGGTGGTTACGTCCGTCGGAGCTTTTGTAAACAAATACAATGTTGACGTAAAACCTCTTCATGAGGTTCTTGAAATTCATCCCGAAGACAGAACCGTGACCGTGAGACGTCTCGCGGACGGAAAAATAATCACTGATTCCTATGACAGTCTTGTTATTGCCGCAGGTGCGTCTCCTGCGGTTCCGGGGTTCATAAAGGGGGCTAATCTTCCGCAGATAAAAACACTGAGAACCATAGAGGATGCCGACACCATCAGAAAGGATGTGGTGTCCGGCAGGATTAAGTCGGCAGTCATAGCCGGCGGCGGTTTTATCGGTGTGGAGCTTGCCGAGAATCTGATACGTTCGGGAGTCAGCGTGACGCTTGTTGAACTGAAGTCTGAGGTTCTCGGAGTCATGGATTCCGAACTCGGCAGACTGATGACAAAACATCTCCGAAGAAACGGCGTGGATGTCAGAACCGGAACTGGTATTAAGGGGTTTACCGTAAGTTCCGCAGACGGCAGGGAGACTGTAGATGCGGAGCTTACCGACGGAACACGCGTGGAGAGTGATCTGGCGGTTCTTGCTCTCGGAATCAGACCGAATACGGACATCCTGAAAAATACCGGCATCAGCACGGATGAGAAGGGCTTTATCAGGGTGAACTCTTATTTTGAAACGGGAGTTGACGGCATTTATGCGGCGGGTGATATTGTTGCCTTAAATCATGTCGTGACGGGTAAGCCCGTAAGCAGTGCCCTGGCAGGTCCGGCCGTGCGCGGAGCCAGAATAATCGCCGGCAGAATCGCGGGACTTGAGGAGGTTTCCGGATTCCCGGGAACAACCGGAAGCGGCATAGTTCAGGCCTTTAATCTTCAGGCCGGAATTACCGGATTCGGTGCGGAGTATCTTGAAGCCTCCGGTCTTGTAAGGGGAAAGGATTTCTTCACGGCCCTGGTTTCACAGAAGTCGCATGTCGGCTGGTTCCCGGGAGCAGGATTCCTGTTCATCAAGGGAATGTTTGAAAAAAAGAGCGGCAGGATTCTCGGTGTGGAGGCCGTCGGTTCCGCATCAGTTGACAAGGTTATTGATGCGGCTTCGGCGCTGATTCTTAAACACGGAACATACCGTGATCTTATGGAACTTGATGCGGCCTATGCACCGCAGTTCAACGCCCCGAAGTCTCCGCTCAACATGCTTGGGTTTACCGCTGAGAACATTGATCTGGGGCTGGAATCTCAGACGGAGATTCAGGAGCTGCTGCGGATTATTGAGGATATGGAGCGGAACGGCGGCAGATCCGGGGAATATTATCTTCTGGACGTCAGGGAGCCGTCAGAGGTGATGTCCCTGAGACTGCCATGTTTCAACAACATTCCGCTCGGAACCCTGAGGGACAGTCTTGCGGAAATACCGAAGGACAAAACGGTAATCATAACCTGTGCCGTCGGAGTCAGGGCCTGGAACGCCGCCAGAATTCTTGCCGGAAACGGATACAGAACATCAGTTCTTACGGGCGGAGCCTCACTCTACGCCATGTATAAATAGCTCGGACTGCCAGTTTTCGGGCTTTTGTGCGGACGGACGGGCATCATTCTGAGGTGCCGTCCCGTGGAGGACATTCTTCGTAAAATATGCGGAGATGTCCTCCGTTCTTATTCTTTAACATCGTCTCCTACAGTGTCTTATCCTCTGCGCTTACGGTAAATTGCCAAAGGCGTATTCGTGTTCCGAACAGTTCTGTTCTATAAAAATGTGAGGAGTGATATAATTTCAGCCGGTTAATTTATCACTTTGTATTTATTCAAGATTGTCTGAATCTGATTTTTTAGGTGGAATATCCATGAAACTTCCTGTTTATTTAGATTATGCTGCCACTACTCCGGTGGATCCAAGGGTCGCAAAGAAGATGGCTGAATGCCTGTGTCTCGAGGGAACCTTCGGTAATCCCGCTTCCAAATCACACATATACGGGTGGCAGGCCGCCGAAGCCGTGGATATTGCCAGAGGACAGATAGCCGATCTCATCGGTGCCGATACCAGGGAGATTGTATTTACCTCAGGTGCCACCGAATGTGACAATCTGGCTGTTACCGGGGTTGCTCTCGCCAGTCTCGGCGGCAGCAGAAAGAAGATAATAACATCGGCAATTGAGCACAAGGCCGTGCTTGACCCGTGTCATTATGCGGAAACCCTGGGATACGAAGTGGTATATCTGAAGCCTGATGCTGACGGGCTTGTGACTCCGGAAATGCTGGAGGAAGCAATTGACGACAATACCCTGCTGGTAAGTCTCATGCATGCCAACAACGAGATTGGCGTCGTGCAGGACATCGGCAGACTTGCGGAAATAGCCAAAAGCCACGGTGCACTTTTCCACAGCGACTGTGCACAGAGCGCCGGCAAGGTCAGAATTGATGTAAACACCATGCCTGTGGATTATCTGTCACTTTGTGCACATAAGGTCTACGGACCGAAGGGCATAGGTGCGTTTTATGTCCGAAAGGGGGCTCCGAGACCAAATCCCGTAATAAGGGGCGGCGGACATGAAATGGGTATGCGCAGCGGTACCCTGGCTACTCACCAGATTGTGGGAATGGGTGAAGCCTTTGCCCTGGCAAAGGCCGAAATGAAACAGGAAAACAAGAGAATCGAAGGTCTCAGAAACCGTCTTGCCGAAGCTCTTCTTTCCCTTCCGGAAACATCAGTGAACGGTACAATGAATTCACGTCTTCCCGGAAATCTCAATGTCACCTTCCGCGGTATTAACGGAGAGAACTTCATGCTGGCTCTGAGAAACATAGCGGTATCCACGGGATCCGCATGTACCTCGGCGTCTCTCAATCCTTCGTACGTGCTTAAGGCTCTGGGCTTAAGCGATGCCGACGCCCACAGTTCCATCCGTTTCAGCCTCGGTCGTTTTACCACGGAAGAGGAAATCGATTATGCCATCGGCGTGATTTCGGAGGAATATCAGAAGCAGCGTAAACTCGGCAGTCTCTGGAAGGTTTAAACAGACAGCGTTATTCCCCGTGCACTCCGTCTGAGTGCACGGGGCGGCAACCGCCGTAAATCGGCGGCGCTTTTTTAGTTGGATTATCTCCTATCTGGGAATGATTAAATGGAAAATACAGAAGATTTCTTTGTTCTTAAGGTTTTTAAGGCAGCTCCGGGAACCGCGGCCGCTCCATATCTTAAGGACTGTGCCCTCAGCTATTCGGAAGAAGGTGCCTTTATTCATGCGGATACCGCGGAAAAGAAGAGTTATCTCAGAGCCGTTCAGGCGGCCGGTAAGAATATTTCGTCTGCAGGATACCGCAGGGTTGAACTTGCCGACAGGGAAGGTTTTAAATGGACAGAAGAAGATGCCATGTCCTTCTTCCTCGGTTTCCGCAGCATTAAGAACGGAGCCGACATTGTTTATCCGCAGGATCTCGATACCGAATCCTTCAGAACCGTAAGAAGCATAATCACCTGGTTAAGGGATACGATTGATGAACCGGCTTCGGCACTTAATCCGGTTTCATACATCGTTTATCTCAACAGTCTGAATGCCATAACCGGAAATGCCCTGACAATTAAGGCATATACCGGTGACAGACTTCATGCGGAAAATCTCACCGGACTCATGACCGTTGGCGGCGGCAGTGACAATCCTCCGTGTCTTTATGAGCTGGATTACAATCCTACGGGTGATGAAAACGCACCGGTATTTGCCGCTCTTGTCGGCAAGGGCATAACCTTTGATACCGGCGGATACAGTCTCAAGCCGTCAGAACTGATGCGTTCAATGCATACGGACATGGGCGGCTCCGCCACCATTGCCGCCTCACTGGCACTTCTTGCCGTCTCAGGTTTCGACAGACGTGTAAAGGCCTGGCTCTGCTGTGCGGAAAACATGGTCTCAGGAAAGGCCATGAGAGTGGGTGACATAATCAGTTATCCGAACGGAGTCAGCGTGGTAATCGACAATACCGACGCCGAAGGACGTCTGGTTCTTGCCGATGGTCTCATCCGTGCGGGTAATTCCGGTGCCGAGTATATTATTGATGCGGCCACGCTTACCGGGGCCGCCAAGGTTGCTCTCGGAAGGGACTATAATGCGGCAATGAGTCTCAATGCCGACCTGAGCAGCGAATTCGTCAGCAGTGCCGCTTCAGTAAATGAGTATGCATGGCCTCTGCCTTTCGATAAATTCCATCTGGGGCTGGTTTCATCACAGCTTGCGGACATAACCAATTCCGCATCCGGTGACGGTATTGCGGGAGCCACCTCTGCTGCGTCATTTCTCAGCAGATTCGTTCCTTCCGAAAAGTGGAATTCATGGCTGCACATAGACCTGGCGGCAAGTTACCGCAAGACTCCTAATGACATCTATCAGATTGGAGCCATGGGACACGGAGCCAGATCCGTTGCGGCATTCATCAGAAAGCTTGCCGGAAGACGGTAGGATGGTAATTCACTGACCTTAATTCAGGTCAGCCTGCCGACAAATCCCGGAAAAGGTGTTTTCATTAACCCCTAACTCCGCAGATCATAGTTTCTAATTTTTGATGTGCTTCTTAGGGTAAGGTATGCCAAATAAGTCGAAGAGATCTCTGGTTTTTTTAGGGATTTCTTTTGTTATGTAAGAACCTATTCCCG
>Ga0256405_10007026_pt1 | contig 17382 bp, 13 predicted proteins | sample RumenRJG_02DNA_FD_189096 | JGI IMG/M metagenome (GOLD analysis project Ga0256405, IMG submission 189096) | Bovine rumen microbial communities from Lethbridge, Alberta, Canada - RJG_02 | ecosystem: Host-associated > Mammals > Digestive system > Stomach > Rumen | place: Canada: Alberta...
GGAAGGGGAGGAAGAGTTGATCCGCTTACGTGGATATAATGAGCTGAAGTGACTGATTTCAGCTTCTCTTATAAACAATGCATGCCGGATTTGTGACTGTTATTTTCTGAAAATTTATAAAAATACCGCAATACCAAACTTAGATGCAGAACAGATAGTAATATCAAAAATAGTGCAATATATAAAAGGAAAAAGTAGCAGAAAATTACAATGCGAATTCCAAGAATTAAAGAAAAGATATTGGGGGCAACACCTATGGGCTCGAGGGTACTTTGTTGCAGCATCTAGACAAATAAACATAAAAGAAGTGCAAAAATATATAGAGGAACAAGAAGAACATCATAAAAAGGATACATTCAAAATATCCGAATTCTGAGTTCATTCTTTTAATCCGCTTATCGGCTTCTAGTTGGTAGGGCATTTATTAAAATTTCTTTCTTCTTGTAAAAGGTAACTCCCGATATATACCTGTTTTCTGCAGTTAGAAGAAAATACTTCACAACATACCCTAATGCTTGCGCTATGGAAGTTAATGAAGTAGGTATTGTCTTGCATATCCCGTGTTTTGTATATAGATTTTCAATCTCTTTAGTATAACGACCCATCCTTCGTTCATTTCCAAACAAACATTTCCTATCAGGAGAACAAATTTTGCGCATATTTCGCGTATAAAAAGTAAGTTTTTTGGATGGCGCTCCATCGCGGAAAGGTGCATCGGCACCTCTTCGTATGTGACGTTACTTATTCAAATCCTTAAAGTCGCCGTCAACGACGCCGTTGTCGGGTTTGCTAGAGGTATCTACGTTTCCGTTATTGTTTGCTTGCATGTCCTTATACATCATTTCGCCGATTTTTATCGAAGATTGCATCAATGCTTGCGATTTCGCTTGTATGTCGTCTTTATTGTCGCCCTTTGTAGATTCACGTAAATCATGCGGAATGCACGAGCCACACTAATGGCGTGATGTAACTCGTAACATTGCTTTATCCACATACTCGATCAATTCTTTTCTCAACTCTTTGCGTTCCTGTTTTTCATCCCAAACGACATATAACGCCATTAATGCTCCCAAAATCAATCCTGCCATAAATGTTTTAAAGTTACCTAAAATAATTTGTTCGAACGTTTTTCCTTCAAGTTTTTTCACCCGTTTATTCAGAACACTGTCATTCGATTCTATTTTCGGTTTTTTGGCATTTATCGTTTCAGCGTCATTCATGACTGTATCCCCAATTTTCTCAGTCTTACTTTTGTTGCTGCAATAGAAACATCAAATGTTTCTGCTAGTTGAACTATATCATGACATTTTTCCCATTCCGCTAAAACTCTTTTTCAGGCATAAGCAATTCTGTAGCAAACTCATTAGCATCATATTCTCGAGTACCTTGCTTTGGATTATTTATGTCATCCCTTGTATCATATTCATCCGTACAGTCGTCACAGTGTCCAAGTAATATATGCCCTAATTCATGTGCCAATGTAAAACTGTATCTTCTGCCATATTCATCTGGATTTATTAAAATTTCTTTCTTCTTGTAAAAGGTAACTCCCGATATATACCTGTTTTCTGCAGTTAGAAGAAAATACTTCACAACATACCCTAATGCTTGCGCTATGGAAGTTAATGAAGTAGGTATTGTCTTGCATATCCCGTGTTTTGTATATAGGTTTTCAATCTCTTTTGTATAACGCCCCATCCTTCGTTCATTTCCAAACAAATATTTCATATCAGGAGAACAAATTTTGCGCATATTTCGCGTATAAAAAGTAAGTTTTTTGGATGGCGCTCCATCGCGGAGAGGTGCATCGGCACCTCTTCGTATGTGACGTTACTTATTCAAATCCTTAAAGTCGCCGTCAACGACGCCGTCGTCGGGTTTGCTAGAGGTATCTGCGTTTCCGTTATTGTTTGCTTGCATGTCCTTATACATCATTTCGCCGATTTTCATCGAAGATTGCATCAATGCTTGCGACTTCGCTTGTATATCGTCTTTATTGTCTCCTTTTATAGCTTCTTTTAGTGCATTTAAGTCCGCTTCTATCTTCGATTTTTCGTCAGCTGAAACCTTGTCGCCATAATCCGCAAGCCCCTTCTCGGTCGTATTTATCAACGTCTCTGCGTGGTTTTTGACCTCGATAAGTTCCTTGCGTTTCGCATCCTCTGCAGCGTTCGCCTCGGCGTCCTTCAGCATCTTTTGTATTTCTTCCTCAGAAAGTCCGCCAGAGGCCTGTATGCGTATCTGTTGCTCTTTTCCTGTCGCCTTATCCTTTGCCGAAACATTGACAATACCATTCGCATCAATGTCGAAAGTTACCTCGATTTGTGGCATTCCGCGTCGTGCCGGTGGCAGTCCAACCAAGTCGAATTGACCAAGCAATTTATTTTGTGCCGCTATCTCACGTTCTCCCTGGAAAACACGAATGGTTACTGCGGTTTGGTTATCCTCTGCAGTTGAAAATACCTGACTCTTTTTCGTCGGGATTGTCGTGTTTTTATCGATTAAGCGCGTGAAAATCCCACCCAAAGTCTCGATACCCAACGACAATGGCGTCACATCCAGCAACAAAACATCTTTCACATCACCTTGCAGAACGCCGCCTTGTATTGCTGCTCCAAGCGCTACGACTTCGTCTGGGTTCACTCCTCTGTTTGGGTCTTTTCCGAAAAACTCCTTGACTTTCTCGATAACTTTCGGCATACGTGTCATTCCACCAACCAGTATGACATCCTTGATATCGCTTGCAGATAAGCCAGCATCTTTGAGTGCAGTACGACAAGGCGCCATCGTGCGTTCTATTAAGTCGTCGACCAGCGACTCAAACTTTGCCCTTGTTAATTTCACGCTGAGGTGCTTTGGCCCAGTTGCATCTGCGGTTATGAATGGCAAGTTGATATCCGTCTGCATCGAAGATGATAGCTCAATTTTCGCTTTCTCCGCAGCCTCTTTCAGCCGTTGCAAAGCCATGTTGTCCTTCGTCAGATCTATGCCGTTTTCTTTCTTAAACTCCTCTGCAACATAATTGATTATGCGTGCATCAAAATCCTCACCGCCCAGGAAAGTGTCGCCATTAGTAGCTTTCACTTCGAAAACACCATCACCAATCTCCAAAATCGAAACATCGAACGTACCGCCTCCAAGGTCGTATACCACAATCGAGCCATTGTTCTTTTTGTCCATGCCATAAGCTAAAGCAGCAGCCGTCGGCTCATTGATTATGCGTAAAACCTCAAGCCCAGCAATGCGTCCGGCATCCTTTGTCGCCTGACGTTGCGAGTCATTGAAATATGCCGGCACGGTAATTACCGCCTGCGTTACCTTCTCACCAAGGTGCGCCTCAGCTATCTCCTTCATCTTCATCAAAATAAATGCACTGACTTGGCTCGGGCTGTAGTCCTTGCCACGCGAACGCACCCAAGCATCACCGCTATCCGAACGCACGATGCTATACGGCACAAGATCTTTGTCTTTCTGTGTCAACGGATCATCAAACTTGCGCCCAATCAGCCTTTTCACTGCAAAAACGGTGTTCTCATGGTTCGTTACCGCCTGTCTCTTTGCTGGTTGACCGACTAGTCGCTCGCCATTTTCCAAAAACGCGACCATAGACGGCGTCGTCCGCGCACCTTCAAGGTTTTCAATAACTTTGCCACTTTGCCCATCCATAATGGCTACACATGAATTAGTCGTTCCTAAATCTATTCCTATAACTTTTGACATAATACAATCTCCTTTTTATAAAAAATTTTCTCCGAAGCTATCGAATGCTTGCTTAGCACTCCATCGCCCCATCTGCTAACAGCATAACACAAGTTTCAGTTTTGTGCAAAAGATTTCCCTCTTGTGGCTCATATGTTATGAACTTATACAGAGTACAATCTTCAATAAAAATTATTGACGTCAGGTTATCATGCTTGGGATCAAAGGTTATGTCTAAGAAAACTGGGAAAAGTCGATAATTCTGAGATGGATGAATTGTATACGTATATAAAAAAAGAACACGAGTTTAGACAGCGGTAGATAGGAAAAATGCGCATTACCGCGTTTGAATTAGATCCAGGCAAAATCTAAGTTTTAAGGAAATTAATCGATAAAATAATCTCAAAGTTGTCTATTCCGATAAGAATTTTTCGTACGAAGAGGAACTTAAACCAAACTGAAATAGATTTATCTTTGGTTCAAAACAGAGTTAAGGAGTTTTATAAAAAATTGCTACAAGATAGCAAGACGATGTTTATTAGTGAGATGAATATGGTGGCTAAAATCCCATAGTAGCCATCAAAACATCGGATATGAGCATTAATGGTGTAAAGCCTGACGCGATGACAAATGCGAATGTAGCTGAAAAGAAGATTGACAAACAGGATGGCACACTGGGGGGTATACAGTCACAGTGATATAGATTCAAAAAAGGATGCTGGGTCGGGAAACACCTAAAATACAATGCTTGGTCGTGTGGTAAAGCATGTATATAGACCTCTGATTACAACCATCAGCTTCTGCGCTGTTGTAATCATGTGGCTAATGAACTTCATGTAAAAGAGTGGCGCTATTTTTGGGTAGTCTTTCGAAGAAGAGAAGTTGGATAAAACCTCCTTCTCTTTTTTTTCTTTGCTGGGAAAACTTTGGACAGAAGATTGTGGCCAAATACCTCCCCTGTTTTCATGTTGCATCGCTTGTTAGTCCGTTTTCTTGCTTGTTCACTATAAATTTAATGTTATTGACGAAAAGATTTGCGAATTGTACAATGTGCCTATTGGTACTTTTTAAACTTTGCAGGGTATAATGAAAATCGGAGGTATATTGAAATTATTAGTTGTTTTGTGTTGTGTGGCTAATTGTTGTGCGATGAATAGTGCACTCACATCATTTGCCAAAGAGCCGGTAAAGTTCTTTCAGGAAAACAGCAATAGATATAACTGGATTCACAACGATACGCGCCAAATGCTTTGCAAACTACCGCCATTAGAACAGGTAAGAGAAAAGATTAAAGAATTCGCCAGTAGTAGGCAATCGGAAACAGAAATAGATTTATCTTCGATAAAGAACAGAGTTAAAGAGTTTTATAAAAAGTTACTACAAGATAGTGGCGATATTGGAGCCTATCTGATAGATGTTGCTGAAAAAGCAATTGATAAAACAGAATTTAAACATGCAGAAAAAGTAGTTGCGGGAGGATCGTGTATATCTGCCATCTCACATGGGATTGAGGATGTTCCGCCGTATTTGAGAATAATGGGAAAGGGACTTAGAGGGGATGTATACTTAGACCCCAATGATGAATTTTCTGCAAGTACGGATAAAGAAGAAAAGGCGCGTTACTTTGAAAAAGTAGCTAGAGAAAAATTTCCGGAATATGACGACACATACGAGGCTAAATATATAGGCTTAAAACACGTTAACGAACAGTGGGAACTTGAGCATGTGGAGTTCACAAAAAAGCTATCAAAGATTTGTGTATCTCAGCCAGATTTCAAAGAAGTTGATAGTAAAGGCAGATGGATGGAAGTGATAACATCAGACGATAGCGCAGAACTCAACTCTAGAATATTGGAAGCTATAGACTATGAAGTAAATGAAGCGACGGAGCTTTTATTCATGAATGGTAATCGTGCAGAAAATAAAAAATATAAGTTCAATGATTTGCAAGACCAGATCGAATATGAAACATGGCTCGCAAAAATCCAGTCAAGATTTATGAATCCTAAAACATTCACTGACAATTACAGCGTAAAAGTATCATACATATCGACCGCAGATGCTGAATTCTTTCTAATACATGAAATTGCTCACATGATAGAAAATGCTTGGATGTTAAAGACTAAGACAATGACTGAGAATTCAAACCGTGAGCTTTTTTCTTTGTATATTGAAACGATGGTTGACTATAGTAAAACATTGAGACTTTGGGAAATATACAGAACCTTAGTTTCAAATTGCTTGGCAGACCTTCTGAAAAAGAAGCCAAATTTAACAGACATGCAGAAATCGATGCAATCGCTAGAGAAATTGCTATTATACGAACACGAACTAATCGAAAAAAATGCAGATCATCCAGAAGAACTTCAATATGAAGATTTTAACGACCATATATATGGTTTGTATAATGCGATAAAATTGCACGAACAAGAATGCTCTATTATTGAGGTTTTGCGTAAAATTTCAACAGCAAAACCAGCAAAATTAACGCCCCAAAATTTTCATGAAATGGTAGATTACTTGATAAGCTAGTTTGTGAATGGGGAATACGCCCCATTCACTTTTTGTGTTATTAGAACTTGATTCCTATTGAGATATTTGCCTTAAATCCACGGATACCGAAGGTCTTCCTTGATAGTTTGAAGCTTACGTTTGTGTTGTTAATTATATTCTCTTTTATAACTTCCGCGCCGTATTCTATGAATCTCTTCTTTGTGAAATCTGTCTTCATAGACACTCCTGTTGCTTTCATTTGTCCTTTCGTGCCGAATTTGCGATGATATGCGACAAATCCACGAATGAGCCAATCTGCCTGTTTTCGAACAATGCTAACACCAGGTGCCACAGACAGCATATGGCGATTACGCAATTTATGACGAGCCCCGTTATATCCATTAAATGCAGGAGAGCACATAAACGCGTATCCTGCAGATACATTGGGACGAATATACAGGTTTGGTTTTACTTTAAAGTCTATGGCATATTTCGCTCCAAGATTAAATACATGGCTTTTGACTTTTATCTTTTTATACGAGTTTGAGTAATTCACAGGCAACGTAGCGCTACTATTGAATTGTTCATATATGCCAAACACTTCAAGAACCTGATTTTTGCCATACAATGATGCTTTTGCTCCACCAAAATAACCATTGATGCCATATTTATCGCCCTTATACCTTAGATTGTTGTGTTGCAACCCGATGAAAATCGTAGGTCTCCACATAGCATCATAGCCAAACATGCTGCATTTCGCCTCTTCATCATCAAATCCAATGATTGTTCCAGCTTCATTCATGCTCATATTGCTACTTCCTTGCAGATCGATAGTGCTATGCTCCCCGAAGGTTTTGTTCCAAATTCTGTATTTTTTGGTCTTTTTCTCTGCAAGCTGTAGTGCATTACTTTTAGATTGCTTTGTGGGTTGTGTTTCTTGACTTGTCTTTGATGTTCCTGCCGATGTATCGCTTGATGTTTCTCGAGTATTTGAGCCCGAAGTCAATGAGCTAACATCGCTATTTGAGAAAGTCATTGAATTCAGAATATCATCTGTATCCGATATGACATCCCCAATATTGAATGCAATTGAACCAATTGCCCCGCTTTGAGCGACATCAGCAACAATTGCGCTCTCGGTGAGATGCTTTGTCATCACAACATTTCCATAACGCCCAGCTGACTGTCCTTCGACTTTATATATGTTGCCATTGTTGAATTCCAGAATGCGCACGCCGTTATCTGAGTATGTCGTAACTTTTTCTGAATTAGTCGCATAGGTGAATCGGGTGTCTCCTGCATCGTTAAGTCCCCTTTTGCCGTTGTTCAAGTTGGTACCATTAGTCGGATTGAAAGTACCATTGACATATACATCAAATATTGTGTCGCCACCATTGTATGATCCCCCGATGTTAACCGGCATATTATCTGTTTGCCCAGCCCCGTCGTATATCTTGAAGGTATAAGTATCATCAGTTGGCATGTCATTAAAGTTCATACCAGCAACGGCAATACCACCATTATTTTGAATATTAGCAACCGGATTGACCACATTTATGTAATCAGATGCGCCAGTGGTGACGTTATAGTCTGAAAACAGCTTCAAAGAGTGATTCTGGTCAATTCGAAAAGTATCAGCGGCATTTGCACTACCAATATGCACCATATCATTCCAATGATCATTCCCCCAAGTTGCAATCGTAGATCCTGCCGTCATGTTATCTGTTGTCAAAGTTGCATTGTCTAGAACGAGCACGCCTCCTTCTAGAGTTGTATTCTCAACGGTCATATCGCCTTTGGCAACGAGCACACCTCTTATCACTGTATCTTTGATTTCTGATTCGTCATTCAATGTCGTCATAGCTGTACTTTCAATATTGGCGCTTTTTAGCGTAATTTTGCCACCATTTTCACTGCCAGCATTGTTCAGCTCCATGATACCGTTATTTATAGTGACATTCTCCATAGTCGCAGTATCAACTGAAGTCGCTGTTGTCGGATTTGTCACAAACTTTCCAGCATTTTCCCCGGCGTCGGCACCATAAACTTGGTAGATATTCGCATTCGGAAACTTTCCTTGATATGTACTACTGCTTTCCTCGTCGCTACTTCTCACTTCGAACTTAGCTCCAGGAGTAACTGCAATACTGCCCTTAAATCCGGAGCAATCTCCTTTAATCCTGACTTCTCCTTGTTCAAAGATCAGCCTATCTCGCTCAGTGCCAGTGATGTTACCATAGAACGAAAATATCTGATTTCCCTCTTGATCTGGTTGCAAATTGAAGAACAGCGTTGAGTTACCATTCATATAGATATCAGGCTTGTTGTACTCATCCTTAGAGCCACCTTCCCATTCAAATTCAGTAGGTCTCACGCTTTTTATAAAATCTTTAGCTTCTTCATTATCATCAGCTAAATCGCTATGTAATGCTAAAGTTCCAGTTCCGGCTCCTGTAGTGCTCTCATATCCATCTGCATCTCCGAGCTCAACTCGTCCACCAAACATTCCTGCGGTATTTTTTACGATAATTGCTCCACGTTTCAGTTTATAAACGCCATTAAACCAAGAGTTATCTCCATGATAAGTTGTTACCGGATCATTTGGTGCCCAATCTTTATAAGCAAACAGATTGGACTTGTCCTCATCACTTGTGTTTATTGTGTCCATAATATCCTGCTCATATTTGTTGGCTTTTTCTGTGTCTGGCATTGTTTTTCCAAGCACAACATTATCATCAACCTTTGGAATCCAAACATCTTTGTCTAAATTTTGTCCAAATTTGAAATATGTAGCCCCTTCTGATGCTTCAGTGTCAAATCCAGGTATTGAAAAGAATGATGATTTGACATCATCTGTTTGATCTGACATGTAAATAGATTTAAAAGAACCATAATCGTTTGCCATTTTTCCTAAATCATAAGCTGTATCAATGGAATCAGCTATTTGATCGAAATCAGAAGGATCGGTTTTAAATATGATGCTTGAATCTATTTTGCCCTGGTTGCCTATCCCCCTCATTGAATCTGTAATTTTGACAAAATCAGTTTCCTGAATACTTGGATCCTCCAGCTCTTTTGAAGTGGTAAATACACCTCCCCCTGTATAATAACAAATCTTAAATTTTCGTATGGGGGCGTCATCATTATTCACCAAATCGTAATAAGTGGCATTCTGAATTTCTTCAGATGTTGTAAGGTCGATTTGAGTATCATATTCATCTATTATGTATCCATTATCATGCTCAGCTTTGTTTAGCGATGCTCTGATGTTGTGTTCATTATCGTCTCTAAATTGTCCGTGTTCGACAATCGTTCCTCCACCAGTTATTTTGGAATTTTTATACAGCTCAACTCTTCCATAATTATGGAGTACCCCTGTATTTATGCCATCGCCAGCACGTAGAGTCAATATTGAATTGGCACGCAATTTTACATTATCCGTATAGTTCACAATCCCGGATGTGCTCCGAAATAATCCTGTGCCAAAAATCACCCGCGTACCTTGTCCTAAAGTTACAATATCATGAAAATCAAACAACTGATGTTCAAGAAATTCTTCTGACTCCTCTGTCAAAATATCTTGTGGTTCTTCCTCATCAATATCATCTGCAGCATTGACTTGATATACTGATGAAACTCCAAATAAAGCTATGATTAGCAATTTATATCTATGTAACATGGAATCCTTCCCAAGCGTCTCTTTATACTCATACTCCCTATTGTTCAACTTATTAGGAATTTGTTAAATTTATGTTAATTTATGAAAAAATTTTGCTATCTCTATACAAATAAACAAATTTTGGTAATACAATATGGCTGAATTAAGCTCAGTCTTGTTTTTCAGAAAAATTATGGAACTGAAATGTTTAAAGTGCGGGTGCACAGCTGCGCATAAAAATGGGCATATGAAATGATATCAGAGGTATAAGTGCAAGAATTGCGGGTATACGTCTATAATTAGGTGTGAAACGGATTGTTATCCGGCGTAACTCTGATACATGTATGAGACAACCCTATTGTCGCGTGTCTACTAAGGAAATAGCTGGTATGATGTAGGAGCTATCATGTTGTTTTTCTCTTTAACTTGGTGCCTTGCTTGTATATCATTAAATTGAATGGCGGTTCTTTTTCGTAGTTTCATGATCAAAAATATAAGAAATATATCCGTTTTGCTGGGGGGGTGGTCATCCGAAAGAGAAATTTCGATTTTATCTGGGCGGAATGTCGCAAATATTCTTAGGAATATGGGCTATAATGTTTCAGAAATAGATGTCAGGAAAGACCTCAGGCGCCTGGTTGCTAGCCTTTATGAGGCACATCCAGATTTTATTTTTAATATGCTTCATGGCTTCGGAGGAGAGGATGGCATAATTCAAGGAATTCTGGATGTGTTTGGTGTTCCGTATAGTGGTTGCAATGTTAGAAGTTCAGCGATATGTTTTGACAAGGCAGTTTGTAAAAGAATTGTCCAAGATAGCGGGGTAAGAGTTGTTGGGGGATTTGAAACAATAGCTACTCTGTTGCCAGAAGTGAAAAAATATATCGATTATCCATTTATTGTGAAGCCAGCACAAAATGGTTCCAGCGTTGGATTATTTATCATTTTGTGCGAAGAAGACTGGCAAAGATTGCTGAAGACAAACTGGATTTTTGGCGATAAAATCATTGTTGAAAAATATATAAAAGGGCGTGAATTCACCGTATGTGTCCTTGATGGAGAAGTTTTTGGAGCGCTCGAAATAACATTTCAAAATCAAACGTATGATTACCAAGCTAAGTATGAGATTGGTGCTTCGTCTCATATTTCCAATTTTGCATTGGATGAAAAAGCAATGAACGAGATGTATGAAATGTCAAAGATTGCATTTAACGCTTGCGAATGCTCTGGACTTGTCAGAATAGATTATAGATATGATGGTGACAAGGTTTATTTTCTTGAAATCAATACTCAGCCCGGTATGACATCAACATCGCTAGTGCCTGATATTGCAAGGTTTGCGGGATTAAATCCAGGGGATTTGTTACAAAAGGTAATAGACGTAACTTTGGACTCAAAGCAAGCTCTTTAATCTGACATAATTGCATATTCAGACGGTATCGGAATGTGCTAGAATGGTCAAAGAGGAAGAACAAGGACAAATATATGTTGGATATAAAGAAACTTATAACAATTGTGGTTATTGTGGTGATAGTTGGATGTGGTGCTTATAAATTTTTATATAGTGGAAAAGACGCCATAATTTTAAACGGAAATGTTGAAATTCACGATGTAAATCTGGCGTTTCGAGTTGCTGGTCGAATTGATACCATAAAAATAGATGAAGGTGCGCATGTCAAAAAAGGCGAGTTGCTTGCCTCACTCGATAAGGATGTTTTTAAAGCGAAACTGGATTATGCCAAAGCGCAATTAAAAGCAGAAACGATCAATTTTCAAAATGCAGAGAAAGATTATAAGCGTAACATTGGATTGTTGAAAAAGAAAAGCGTATCTGAAAAGGTGTATGACTCTTCCAAAACAGCATATGAAGTCGCGAAATCTAAGGTTGAGGCAGCTCAGGCAGCATACGATTATATGAACATTGACTATAAAGATGCAGATTTGTTCTCGCCGGTTGATGGGGTTGTCTTGACGCGCAATATTGAACCTGGTGAAATGATTGCATCTGGAACAGTCGTGTTTTCAATTATGCCGAATACGCAAACTCGCATAAAAACTTTTGCGAGTGAAGCAGTTTTATCTCGAATTAAACGAGGTGATGTCGTATACGTAAACATCGAAACCATGCCGAAAAAAAAGTTTAAAGGGCACATTGGATTTATTTCATCTGAAGCTGAATTTACTCCAAAGAACATCGAAACTAGTGAACTCAGAACCAGCTTGATGTATCGTATACGGGTTATTCTGGATGAACCTGCCCCTGAATTAAAGCAAGGTATGCCAGTGACGGTTAGTTATGATAAATAACGGCGATGATAGAGATAACAAATCTAAAAAAGACTTTCAATAAAGGCACACTCACCGCTCTTGATAGTATTTCATGTGTAATTGAGAACAATAAAATCACTGGATTTATAGGTCCAGACGGGGCGGGAAAAACAACGTTGCTGAGAATATTAGCTGGTATATTAACTCCAGATTCGGGCACAATAACAATCGATGGTCGAACGCTTGATATATACGAGCAACAGCGAAGTAACTTTGCCTCTATTCATGAATTGCAGAAAATGACCTCATATATGCCTCAAAAATTTGGTCTATACGAAGATTTAACCGTCATAGAAAATTTGGAACTATATGCGCAGTTGCAACAACTTGACGGTGACGAGAAGCACCTGGCATTTGAAAATGTTTTGCAAATGACGAAACTGTCGAATTTCACCAATCGGTTGGCTGGTAATTTGTCTGGCGGAATGAAGCAAAAGTTGGGCTTGGCATGTGCACTTTTGAAAAAGCCCAAAATCTTGATATTAGATGAGCCTTCAGTTGGCGTTGATCCCATATCAAGGCGTGATTTGATCGAAATGGTAAATTCAATGCTAGATAAGGATACGACAGTTCTTTGGAGCACTGCCTATCTTGATGAGGCGGAAAATCTTGACCACGTTATTTTGCTGAATGAAGGCAAGGTGATTTTTCAGGGCAACCCGAAGGAGGCTATAGGAAAGGTCAAAGGACGAGTTTATGTATTTACTGATGTGACTGAGGATAAGCGAAAATTTGCATCACATTTACTAAAAATAGACGGTGTTATAGACACAGTGATTGCTGGGAAAAATGTCAAAATTTTAACAAATGGTCGAAATATTCAGGAAATACATTCCGAATTAAAAAATATAGAAAAGCCTAAGAGCGTAACGCCTCTTTTTGAGGATGCTTGCGTGAACATCTTAGGCGGAATGACTGAAAAGGAATCTCCTGTATTGCAATACATTAATGATGTTAAGTTTTCGGATAGTGATACAAACGTTGTCGAAGCAATACATTTAACCAAACGATTTGGCGATTTTGTCGCTGTTGATAATGTTTCATTTGCGGTAAAACCAGGACGTATCTTCGGGCTGTTAGGCCCAAACGGTTCTGGAAAATCAACTACATTTAGGATGCTATGCGGGCTTTTGCGGCAAAACTCCGGGACTGCAAAAATTGCCGGAATAGATATAGCAGATATGGGTAGTGACGCAAAAATGAACATCGGATATATGGCACAAAAATTTTCGCTATACTCGATGCTTTCAGTTCGACAGAACCTGGATTTCTTTTCGGGAGCATATAGGCTAAGCGGGAAGATACGTCAAAATGCCGTGGAAAGTATGATCGAAATTTTTCATTTCAAGCAAATTCAAAACGTTAATGCCGGCGTTCTTTCATTGGGATTTAAGCAAAGGCTGGCGTTGGTGTGTGCTATCATGCACAAGCCTCCGGTTTTGTTTTTGGATGAGCCAACGTCGGGAGTTGACCCGATAACGCGCAAGGAATTTTGGATGCACATAAATGCGATGGTATCTCGCGGTATGAGTGTTGTTGTGACGACGCATTTCATGGACGAAGCGGAAAATTGCGACGAAATCGCGCTGGTTTACCGCGGGAAGATACGCGCTCTGGGTTCACCTGATGATTTGAAGCAGATATGCAAAGATGAGGAAAATCCGACATTGGAGCAAGCATTTATAAAAATAATTGAAACTGCAGATCAAAATGAGCAGTTTACGAATACATTTAAAGAGTGAAATATGAATATAAAGACTGTCAAAGCATTGGTTTTCAAAGAATTGAAGCAAATTAGGAGAGATGCAAGCAGTATCTTGGTTGCATTTATGATGCCTTTGACCTTGCTTGTCATTTTTGGATATGGGCTTTCGTTTGATATAAAGCATATACGCATAGATATAGTGCAACAAGATTCAGGAAAACTTTCGAAAGACCTGGTCGACCTCTACTCTCACTCTGAGTATTTCACCACTAACGTTGTTACCTCAACTCAGGAGGCGAAGGGAAATATGGAATCTGGGCAGACGATGGGGGCAATAATAATTCCAGAGAATTTTTCCGAAAAAGCACAACGCGGACAAAAAGCGGAAATACAAATCATTAGTGACGGAACTGACCCGAATACTGCGACTTATATCGAAGCATACGCACAGGGATTGTTCAACAAATATTTGCTAAGTCTGGAACCGGAGCTTAAGGATAAGACGATAAACATCATAAATCGACTTTGGTTTAATCCAACAACAGAGTCCATACATTTTTTGATGGCAGGTGCTCTCACGATGATACTCGCAATCGTCGGAACATTTTTGACATCGCTTGTCGTGGCGAAAGAGTGGGAGCGAGGCACGATGGAAGCTATGATAGCGACGCCGATTTCGGTTAGTGAAATCATCGTGTCGAAAGTTGTGCCATATTTCGGACTTTGCATTGTTTCACTGGTGTTTTCGCTTTTGTATGGCAAAATCGCCTTTAATATGCCGTTTGAAGGCTCTATATTTTCTATGGGACTAGTTTCGTCGGCATTCATACTGGTTTCACTTATTATTGGGCTTATCATCTCTACTTTAGCAAAAAACCAATTCGTAGCAGGTATGATGGCAGTTATGGTGACGTTTTTGCCAACAATGATGCTATCGGGGTTTGTTTTTGAAATAAAGAGTATGCCGATTTGGTTACAAATGTTTTCATACATATTCCCAGCGAAATATTTTGTCTCTAGCGTACGAACGATATGCCTTGTCGGAGATATCTGGGAAGTCATACTTCGTGATACATTCGTTTTGACACTTATGGCACTAGGATTATACAAATTCTTAAAAAAGAAATTGCGCAAAAATGTCGAATAAGCAGATCATACTTGGTATTGACCCGGGACTAGTTAAAACTGGTTGGGGCATAGTTTATAGAAATAATTCAGAGGTTGGATATGTCGATTGCGGAGTAATACGCACCAATGCTACGGACACCATGGAAGTTCGACTGTGCTTCATTTTTGATAAGATATCTGAATTACTGAATGAATATAAGCCATACGCGGTCGCGATGGAAGAAGTGTTTATAAATAAAAATTTTGCCAGCAGTGAAAAGCTTATAATGGCACGCACCGCCGCATTTTTAGCAGTTGCAAGGGAAGGGATTGTGATAAACCAATATTGTCCTAATGAAATAAAGAAAAATATAACAGGCTCAGGTCACGCTTCAAAAGAACAAATATATACATTTGTAAGCAAGATTTTAAAGATTGACATCGTAAGGGATAAAAAGCATTATACATTTGACTCATTTGATGCTCTTGCGATTGCACTATCCAGAGCATTTCGCTTACTAATCTAACAGAACATTTAGGGGCGCGATGTGGTATGTTTTTATTTTACCACATCGCGCCCCTAAGCCTGTCAAGGTACGCATACGCTCAGCTCCCAACGGTCAATGACCTTCGGTCAATGACCGCTGGGAGCTGACCTTGACAGGCTGACAACGCTTTACATAAAGCATTGTAAATTTAGTTGGAATTTTACTTATCGGTATTTAAAATTTCGCCAAATTGTTATAAAATTAATTCGGTTTTGGACACATAGAAAGCTATAGAGTATGCAAAAAGAGCAGTTAAAAAAGGTTGCTAAGCAGAACTTGAAAGAGTGGGCTGTTGTTTTGGGGATGTTTGTTGTAGTAAGTTGTTTTTTAATTCAGCCATTTAAAATTCCATCTGGATCTATGGTGCCAACCCTGCTAGTTGGGGATTTCTTGTTTGTGAACAAATATTGTTATGGCTATTCAAACGACTCTTTCAGAATAGGAACATTTACGTTTCCATTACCTAAGATTACTAGTCGGTTAATGGGAACAGAGCTTCCCAAAGCTGGAGAAGTTGTTGTGTTTAGGAATGAAAAAGATCATAATCTGAATTATATAAAACGTGTAATTGGTGTTCCGGGGGACAAAATTGAACTAAAACAGGGAATAGTTTATGTTAACGATAAAGCTCTGGAAACTAAGGAAGTTGGTGAATTTTCGATTATGGAGAACAATGAATATGTTGTTCATAAAAAATATACAGAGAAGCTACCAAATGGCTATGAGCATATAATAATAAAACGAGTGGATTTCGGAAAAGCTTCGCTGGATAATGTAGGGCCATTTGTAGTTCCAGAGGGACATTATTTTATGATGGGAGATAATCGAGATAATTCTCAGGATAGTCGAGTGATGGAGAAAGTAGGTTTTGTTCCATTGAATAACATTATGGGTAGGGCTATGTTTATATTTTTCTCATCCAAATGTTCGTGGTATGAGGTGTTAAAATGGCCATTTTCGATGAGATTTGAACGCTTTTTTACAAACATTAGATGAAGAACATAGAACGAGCACTGGGATATAGCTTTTCCAATGAGAATTTGTTAAGCGAGGCTTTGCATCATTCGAGTATAAAACGATATGCAATTCCATTTGAAAGGTTAGAATTCCTAGGAGACAGAGTGCTTGGATTGGTTATATCGGAACACATATATAAAAATTATCCTGGAAAAGAAGGGGCTATGGCAAAAATGCAAGCCGCATTTGTTTGTGCAGAAACCTGCTATGAAATAGCAAAAAACATTGGCGTGGATAAGGTAATACAAACAGCTGGAAAGCACTTAAAATCAAATAAGACAGTACTAGCTGATGCAATGGAAGCGATTTTAGGAGCAATTTTTATAGATTCAAGATATGAAATCGTAAAAGATGCCATATACAACTTGTGGAAGGACAAGTTTGCCAATTACAAAGATGAGATACAAGATCCTAAAACTACGCTCCAGGAGGTATGCCAACGACTTTCTGGAGATATGCCACGGTATGAAGTGCTGAGTGTAACTGGAACAGCTCATGATCCAATATATACAATTAGCGTAACCGCACTGAGTTTTACCGAACAAGCTTTAGGGCACTCTAGAAAAGAAGCAGAAATAGAAGTGGCTCGAAAAATTTTAGAACGACTAAAGGATAGAGGCAAAACCTGAATAGATGGTGCAATCGCGCAATTCCTAAAATATTGTGGGATAGTGGAATGGGTGCCTTAGACTCTTTATTTCCAAAACGTGGGATGGGTGAAAACCCTCGCCTTTAGGCGAACACTTCAGTATAATGGGAGGCATGACATATAGAAGAAGTTCGCATAGTGTATACGATATAGAGTATCACATAGTGTTCTGTACAAA
>Ga0256405_10007027_pt1 | contig 17381 bp, 16 predicted proteins | sample RumenRJG_02DNA_FD_189096 | JGI IMG/M metagenome (GOLD analysis project Ga0256405, IMG submission 189096) | Bovine rumen microbial communities from Lethbridge, Alberta, Canada - RJG_02 | ecosystem: Host-associated > Mammals > Digestive system > Stomach > Rumen | place: Canada: Alberta...
CTTACAGAATGGGAGCGCATGGCAAAAGAAGATCTGAAAGACCGCGTATATGTCATCGCAAGCACTGACATATACGGCTCACACAATGAACCAAAGGAGGCAAACGCATGAAAATCTATCTGCTTGACAGAAAGCCGGAGCAGGTCAAGTTCTGGAAGCTGTATTTTGCCGATGTACGCGGGGTGAGCACCGTGTGTGCAGACTTTGCAGATTTTATGGAATCGCACCCGGACATTGACTGTGTGGTTTCACCTGCAAACAGCTACGGACTTATGGACGGCGGTTACGATGCGGCGATCACAGACTATTTCGGCACGGAGCTGATCCCGGCCGTACAGGCGTATATACGCGAACATTATGCCTGTGAGCAGCCGGTCGGCACAAGTTTCATCATCAGCATACCGGGCACAAGTAAGCGGCTTATCCATACGCCCACCATGCGCGTGCCGTCTATCATCCGGGAGCCGCTTGTGGTCTACCAGTGCATGCGGACCACGCTCCTGTGCGCCCGCGAGAACGACGTCAAAAGTATCCTAATCCCGGCGTTCGGCGGCAGCTGTGGCCGGGTGCCGCCGTTAAAACTTGCACTTTTGATGCGGGCGGCATATGATCAGCTTGCAAATCCGCCCTCCGCCATGGACTGGGAGTACGCCTCGCGCGGACTGGAACGAATATAAAGGAAACCTCGAAAAACTTCCAACATCGTAGATGTCAACATCGAAGATGTCCTTTTTCGAGGTACCCTAAAAACAGACACGCTTCGAAACAGGCAGATATACCGCGATTCCACAAAACAACGGCAGGTATCATTGCCGCTCATACAGGAGGACAATCGATTGCATACCCCGTCATTTACAAGGATTCTCTGCAGGCTTACAGAATCCGTAAGTCTGTTCATTGACAAAATTGATCTGCTGGACTCATACCGGCGCATACTAAAAGTTCCTCCATGCAGAATGACTCCAGGCGAAGAAATGATTTTCGAAGGCAAAAAGCTGCGGGTGCAGGAGCTGCCGAAAGAACTTGACCTGCTGCAGGAAAGCATCGTGCACGCAGGCCGGCGGCTTACGGAGCTGATTCCGGAGTTCCCGGAACGTACATGTTATAAAAAGGCGGATGATTTGTTTTCGGGTCCGTCCACTCTTGAAATACTGATAAAGAACACCGCACGCCTTGCAACCTCTGCGCAAAAGCTTGAGAGGCTCGGCAAAGAAAATCCCTATTCTGAAGAAAAGACACAAATCGCATGTGACAGCATACGGGTACTGCTGTGCAACATTGCGCACTACACCGATTCCGCTGTTTCAGCGCATGATATACAGGAAATACAAGGACTTCTCGATAAAAATTCCGAACTACTTTCCGAAGACGAAATAGACGCGCTGCTTACTGATTGGGGCAAAACCGGCATTGATCTGAGCGGTTATCCCGATGAAAGCAAAGCGCAAACGTACAATCGCCTGCACGGGATCGGAATAAAACCGCAGTTTGCATTGGTTCATGCAGAGGCGGAGACCTGGCTTGAAGAAAAATACGTACGGGATTTCTGGGGCTGGGCGTATGCCATGCAGTTTCTTTCAGAGCTAAAAAACAAAAAGACCGCATATGTGCGTGAGTATCCGTGCGGTTGCTATCCATGGATCAGCAGGTACAAGGAATTCCAATACGAATTCGATGGCGATACAGTGAAAACCGAAACAGACCTTCCGCGCATCGTCAAAGGCTACGAAAATGAAGCCTATCTCGGCGTAATGCCGGATGATATTCCGCCGGACGCGGCCTACAGGGAGCAGAAGGAGCTTATCGCGCTGCCCGATCCAAAACGCCGGTGACACGGCAGTAAACAATACCGGCAAACACACTATAATATATAGAAGAAACCTGCTGCAGATACGGAACATCTGAGGCAGGCTCGGAAATTGATTTCTGTATGAGGCAGTGTTGATAGCATTTATCATGCCGTTGTGCTATAAAATAAAACAAATACGCGTACATTGTATTCAGCATGCACGGTACGTCGAACTATGGCGGCAGGAACACTAACCGTCTATATATAAAACATGAGGTTTACTTCTATGGCAGTTTGTACAAATTGCGGCGCGGAGCTTGCGCCTTCCATGAAATTCTGTTGTGAATGCGGTACGCCCGTTCCTCAGACAAAAAAATGTCCGTCCTGCGGCGCGGAGCTTCCGTTGAAAACTAAATTCTGTCCCGAATGCGGCGCATCTCAGGACGGTGCGGCGGTCTCAGGAATCTCCATGGGCGACAAGAACGTAATCGCAGGTGATGTAATTGCCCACAAAGAGGAGCTGAACATTGCCGGCAACGCAACCATTATAAAAAATGAAGATCAGTCAAAGCAGGTAAAGCAATGCCATATCTGCGGCAGCATGCTGCTTATCACCCAGAGCATTATATGTCCCCACTGCGGTCAGTACATCTGTGCAGACTGCTATGACAAAGAGCACAATATCTGCGCCGACTGCGCGGCAAAACAGCAGTCACAGGACACCGATACGTATAAAGCAGCGCTTGAAAAGGCACTTGCAGACGGCAGGATTGATTTTACCGAGCGCAAGGAGCTTCTGGCGCTGCAGGCAAAGCTCGGCATTTCAGCAGAGACTGCAAAGACGCTGGAAGCAGCGGCAAAGCAGGCGCTTACAAGCGGTACGACCGCAGAGCTTACCAGCATAGAAAAAGCAAATCTGGACAAAGCGCGCAGTCTTTTTTATCAGGAGGCACGCTTTACCGATGCGCTGGCGCTCGTGGAGCCGCTGTATTTGGCGCATGCCGACAACGAACAGGTGCTTGAAGTCTATCTGCCGATTCTGGCGGAAACCGATGAAACCAAAACACTGCAGATTATCGGCAGTCTGCAGGCCGATGAGCTCAGTGCATACAGCGCCGAAGTAAAAATCTACCTGCGGCAGGGCAAGCTCGACAAAGCAGAGCGCAAGCTGCAGGATGCGCTGGGCATCTGGCAGGACAGCGCCATGCTTCAGTGCCAGCACATATTCTTTCTGTACGCAATGTACATGCAGACACATGACGATTCCCTTCTGAATCAGGCAAAAGCCATGCTCAATGCCGTCAGCAGTACCGGGGCAGATCCGGTAGCGCAGAGCTTTATTGTTAAGGCGCAGGATATAGTGCTTAAGGGCGCTCCAGTCGGAACAGACAATGCTGGCAGCTCCCCAGCATCGTACTATACGCAGGCAGACTGTCAGGCACGCGGCCTGTACTACGGCATCATGAGCCAGTCCGTCATCGGCGCCAAGATCATACTGGTAGGCTCAGGCGCGCTGTGTGACTATTCTGACCTGCACAGCGCACTGCAGTTTGCGGAGCAAGGCTCAGAGATCCGGGTTGAGCCCGGCATATACCGGGAGCCGAACACTCTGTTCAAGACGACAAAGGCCGCAAAGCTCATCGGGCGGACGCAGAGCATCACGGAAGCCACACCCGCGGAACTTCCGATCATCGTCATAGACGATTCTGCTTCCTGCGAAATCACCTCACCGCTGCATATCGAAGGGGTTGTGTTCACGACGGACGCAGGCCTCAGCTTTACTTCGCTTTCTGCGCTTGCGCAGGCCGGCACATGTACACTGCCTGATCTGGGCGACAGCATACAGTACGGCGGTCATAATTTTGCAAGCATGCTGCTGGTACAGGCTGACGCAGAGTTGCATAATACGGCCGTCATCAGGAGCCACCGCCACGGCATTACGTTCACAAAAGGTACGGCACGGCTTACGGACAGCATCATACATGACTGCGGCGGCTGCGGTATCCTGATCGAAGAAAGCGCCGCACCCGTCATCACCGGCACCACCGTGAGCGGTACGCAGACCGGCATAAACACAGAAGGCGCAGGTACCGTCAGTATACACGGCTGCAATATATTTAAGAACAAAGTATTCGGTATCTCGTTTTCAAGCAGTTCGGACGGAGAAGTTGAAGACTGTACGCTGCACGAAAATAATGACACCGGCATTGCACTTTCCGGCAGTACTACAGTCCGCATCAGCAGATGCTCTGTCTACCAGAACGCTGAAAACGGCATTGGTTTTATACAAAGCGCTTCCCCGTCAGTCACGGACTGTAGAATATACAAAAACGGTACGCCGGGAAAGAACAAGCCGGGCATTATTATCACAGATACAGCTAAACCGTCCATACATAATTGCACAATAAACGAAAATATAGGAAACGGAGTCTTCATTGTAGGCAATGCAGAGCCGGTGCTGGAAGGCTGCAGTATATTCAAGAATCTTCTTGTCGGTTCCGACATGAGCGGTCCCGGCGTTGCGATCGCAGGACAGGCAAAGCCTGTCTTCCGTAACTGCGATATGTACGGTCAAACTGAAGAGAGCAACTGCCTGTGGATACAGGACAGCGCAGGCGGTACATACGAAAACTGCCGGATTCACGATAACAGATCTACAGGAGTCGCAATTCTGGACAGCGCCACGCCCGTGCTGCGCGGATGCGAGATCTATAAAAATGTCGGAGGAATCAATATCGGAGGAAATGCCGTACCGGAATGCACAGACTGTAAAATCTATCATAACAATATCAACGAAACAAGGGTCTGCGGCATACTGGTTCATGAAATGGCACAGCCTGTCATACGCGGCTGCGAGGTTTACGGCCATATGCAGCATGGCATTCTGCTGAGCGACAACGCGGGCGGATCATATGAAAAATGTAACATTCATGACAACACCCCGGAAAACCTGTGCAACGAAAGCTCCGGCAGACCGCGCATACATAAATGCTGAGAATACTGTACGTGAGCGAGGTAGTTTCATAAAGCCATGCGGCTTTTGAAACTACCTCAAACTTTTTTTGAATATATACGTCTTATAGTCAGTACCTGCGCGGCAAAACGGCTTGTACAAGTCTTCCGCTACGAGCGTGAATCCGTGTTTTCCGTACCACTGCCAGTTACATTCGCAGTCAGTCCACAGGTACAGATTCTTCCATCCTTCACTTTTCAGCCGGTTCCACAATGAATCGAACAGTACGGCACCGCAGCCCCGCTTTCTGCCCACAAAAAGACTCAGCTTTATATCGGTTTCATCCATTAAAGCAAACGTCTTTTTGTCCATCAGCTCAAGATACGTCCGGATACCATCGGCAACAGTTTTTAAATCTTCGGAAAAACGTCCGGCACATCCGATCCCCTCGGTGAACCATGTACCGGACGTGCAGACATCTCCCTTTCTGGCAAAGAAAGCAGCCGCAAGCAGCGTTCCGTCGGCAGCATCAAGCTCGAATCTGTATTCGTTTTCAAAAATATTGTTCCGTACAATGTACTCCACTACGAATCTTTTAAACGAATCATCACCGGCCTGCGGGCTCCAGCAGGGGAAAACTTCATCAGCTATCAGAGAAAGATTGTGAAGATTAAAAGGCTGAATTGTTACGGTGTCTGCCGCAACCGCACCGCATGAATGCATGCTGCGTCCGTTTCCGGGCCTAAATAAAATTCGTCCAGACCCGCGGCTCTTTTTCAGGCAGGCCGAACTGCTCTTTTCCGAGCGCGATCGACTTTATCAAAAAGCTCATGTTACGGGCAAGCGCACGCAGCGTCTGCATACCTTCCGCATCCTGTTCCGCCTGTCCAGGAGCACCGCCGTGAATGTTGTTCCAGTACTGGCTTGAGACAACGGGCATTCCGCTGATTGTAAAATACTTGTTCAGTACATCAAACGATGCTGTCGTTCCGCCTCGCCGCGCACAGACAAAACCGGCGCCGACTTTCATCGTCTTATCAAAGCGGGTGCTGTAAAAAAGCCGCTGTAAAAATGCCTGAACCGTTGCATTGGGCGCAGCATAATACACCGGAGAACCAACGACAAGTCCGTCTGCAGCCTCAAATTTAGGCGCGAATTCATTCACCGCATCATCAAACGCACAGTGCCCAAGCTCGCCGCAGCAGCCGCACGCAATACATCCGCGGATATCCTTGTTTCCGATATTGAAAATCTCAGTTTCAATTCCCTGCGCGGAAAACACTTTTTCCATCTCTTTCAGTCCGAGCAGTGTATTGCTCTTGGGAAGCGGACTTCCATTTACAAGCAGCACTTTCATATGCACCTCCAGAATTCACGATCAGCATACTTAAAAAAGTACAAGGATGCAAGCTTCTGCCGCGCAAAATGCCGGAGCAGAAGGCAATAAATAGACAACGGAGCCGATTTTTTTTACAGTTCATCGTAGCTGTCCGGCCATGCGCGGAAATACAGCTGCAAGCCGTATTGTTTTGCCAGTACAGCCGATTGAGACGTAGGAACTGATTTTGAAATCAGCACGCCGACTTTGGCACGGATAACTTTTTCTACCATGTCCACCGGTACCCGCCCTGATGTAAAAAGCATGACATTCTCGGGCGGTATGCCGTTCAGGAGCATATAACCTAACGCTTTGTCCAATGCGGTATGGCGTCCTATATCCTCTGCTATAAAAATCGGTTCGCCTCGCGCAGCGAGTATACAGCAGTGAGTTCCCGCCGTATATTTGTGAAGCGCGCTTTCTTTTGCAAAGCTGCCTGCAAGTGAAAATATCCATTCGCTTCTGCACTTCACGGCCGGCAGTCTTTCAAGCGGAGCTATATCCCGGCTTTCTGCATAATGTTCGTTTTTCGGGCAGCATGTGCCGATACTTTTTTCTTTTTCAGCCCATTCAGCCCACAAAACTTCGTCACGCAGCAGCACATCGGCTTTCTGCCTGGTTTCGCAGAACCGTATGTCCCGGATATCTTCTTTTTTTTCTATAAGTCCTGAAGAAAGCAGATGGCCGGCAACAAGCTCCATAAGATTGGTATCCGTGCACACAAACGATCCCCATTTTTTACCGTTTACCTGTAGGAGCAGCCGGTGCTCGGTAAGCAGCAGCATTTCTTTTTGCTCATCGGAACCGTTTGGATACACCCTGCGGATTGTATGCGAGGAAATATTCATTACCTACACCTTAAAATAGTTTTCTATGCAGTCTAAAATGCCGCCCGCATCGTTGGCACCGTACTGCGGAACGCCGTCATCATCTGAAAAACAAACGTCACCTGTCCGGCAGATAAGACTTTCTTTTCTGCAGACGGAAGTTTCGCTCACCCCATGCCGCAGCACTTCAACTTTTGGATAGGGGGAATCTTTTAAGCCTTCAATTATGATAAAATCAACGGAAACGGAAAGCGCTTTGATTTTAGCGATTAAATCCTCCGCCGTAAGCGGCTCATGTGCGGAGAACATAAAACGGTCTGCAGAAAAAATCGCGGCAGCACAAGCTCCCTGCGCCGAAAAGCGGAATGTGTCTGTTTCCGGCGCGTCAGAAAAGCAGTCATGGCCGTCATGCTTGATTACTGCACAGGTAAGGCCGCGTTTTTTCAATTCAGAAATCAGCAGCAGGATCATACGGGTTTTTCCGCTGTTTTTGATTCCGCTCACACAGAATACAAATGGCTTTTGCAGCCCTGCATATTCTTCAGGCGTGTTTACATTCTGGAACATCGTTTTAGAAAGGCTTGATTTTTCAACGGGGATGTATTTTACCGGAACACAATCAAACAGCAGTGAAATTTTCAGCTTATTATTCTGCAGCTGTGTTTCTATGGCTGCAAGCACAGATTTTTTATAGACTGCGCAGAGCGGCTCCGGCATTCCGTCTATGGTCGGCACATAGCAGTCATAATCGGAGCAGAAATACTCGCACAGATATTCTGGAATCGCTGATGAAGCAAACGGCATGTCCGCGGCGCAGATAAAAACAAAATCATTTTTGCTTTCTACAAGCGCACGCCGTATTCCTTCCAACGGCCCCTTGTCCTCATGTTCATCAAAAATGATTCTGACATTTGCAGCAGCATCGTTCAATTGTAAGCAAGAACGGTATGCATCGCTCTGGCTTTCATTTTTTACGCTTAAAAGCAGCTCATCATAACCGGAAAATTCAGCAATCAGACGCTCAATAAAGGCTTTACCGTCATACGCAAGGAGCGCCTTGTTTTTATTCATACGGGAATTATTACCGCCGGCAAGAAGCGCGACGGACAGATTCGGGAAGCTGATTCTTTGCATAGCGTCAGAGCCCCATCATAAACACATTGACGGTTTCGTCTTTGTGTATCTGTGTCAGTGCCGGCACATCAACATAGCAGTTGCAGTCAACCAGATTACTGAATACCGACGAGGTATGATTTTGCACCGGAAGGAAAACTTTGTTTCCTTCCAGATGAGCGCGCACAAGTCTTCGGCGCTTGTTCACCTTATTGTAGTCACTGCAAAGCACGGCCTGCGTTTTCTTCGGAACATAAACATCTGACCGCATAAGAACGGCGGCGGCATGATAAAAATACATGTCAAAATTAACGAGCATTGCAAAGGGATTTCCAGACAGACTCAGGATCACTTTGTTTTGTAAGACGCTTGCAGTTGTAGGCGTACCAGGCTGAATATTCACACGAGAAAAAATCGTTTTTGCTCCCAGCTGAGCGAGCACTTTTGGAAGCAGATCCTTTTTCCCCACAGAAACGCCGCCCGTGGTAAGTATCAGGTCCGAAGTATCGAGCGCATGTTTGAGCGCCGAACAGATTTCATTTTCAGCATCAGCAATGATTTTATGCTCCGAAACGGAAAGTCCCGCATGCCTTATTGAGCAGCAGATCATACTGCCCGCGTTTGCATAGATTTTCCCGGGACCAAGCGGTTCGCCGGCCGGAAGCAGCTCACTTCCGGTGCACAAAACACTGATGCGTGCCGGCGCGCGCACGTTCACCGATGTAAAGCCGAGGCTTGCAAGCAGCCCGACTTCTGTACGTGAAAGCATGGTTCCTGAAGAAAGCACAAGGCTGCCTTTCTGTATATCTTCTCCTTCCTGACAGTAATTCTGAAACTGCCTGACAGGTGTATATACACAGACTTTTTCTTCACCGTAATCAGTATCCTCCTGCATAACAACGGCGTCATAGCCGTGCGGAACAGGGGCACCGGTCATTATGCGGACCGCGGTGTTTTTCTTGTACGGAATTTCTTTCCAATCACCTGCAAAAAGCTCTCCGGTAACAGAAAGCACAACCGGCGCTTCTTTACGTGCAAGCGCGACATCTTGTGCGCGTACCGCATAGCCGTCCATCGCTGATTTAGGAAACGGGGGCACGGCTATAGGAGCAAAGACATCCTCAGAAAGGAGCCGCCCGAAAGCATCAGAAAGCGGAACAGTTTCTGATGCCGAAAGCGGTATTATGTTTTTTCTTAGCAGCGAAACAGCTTCTTCAATTTCCATTACCGGATTTTCTCCATGCGGACCGCACAGACTTTATATTCCGGAATTCGTGCAAAGTCATCCAAGGCTGCATTCGTCAGGACATTCGCCGGAGAATCCGGGAAATGGAACGGCATCCAAGTTTCGCCTTCGGAGCATTTTCTTCCTACGCGCGCAACGGCAGTAATGGAACCTCGTCTGCTTGAAACCTTGATTTTCTCGCCGTTCTTAAAGCCCAGCTTTTCCGCATCCTTGTAGTTTACTTCAATAAAACCTTCGCCGGCAATCTCATTCAGTCCGGGTGCACGGCTTGTCATGGCAGCAGCATTGTACTGATAGAGGATTCTTCCGGTTGTAAGGAAGAACGGATATTCTTCATCAGGAAGCTCCGTGCTCGCCTTATATGCAGCCGGGTACAGCAGGGCTTTTCCGCGGACTGGCTTGCCAACATGCATAATCGGAGTTCCGGGATGATTTTTTGCAAGTTTTTCTTTCGGAAGCCGGTACTCAGGGATGCCGTAGCGCAGCATACCGCCAAGTTTTTCATGCTCTTCAAAAATAACAGCCTTATGCCCCATCATTGCAAGATAGTAGGCACAAGTAAGTCCGGAAGGGCCTCCGCCAACAATAGCAATTTTCTTTCCTGTCTTAACATTTGCTTTCGGCGGTTTGACTTCGCGAGCATTAACCTGATCTACGGCAAATTTTTTGAGTCCCCGGATATTTATCGGCTCATCGATTATCTGCCGGCGGCATTTATTTTCGCACGGATGCTCACAGACCATCGCACATGCGGTGGGAAAAGGATTTCTGTCCCGTATGAGATTGACAGCGTCCGCATAGCGGCCTGCGTTTATAAGCGCAATATATCCCGGAACATTTACATGCGCAGGACAGAGCGTGATACACGGAACAGTCTGTACCGTATTTTCTACACACCGCTGCGAAGCTATATGACTTTTGTATTCGTCGGCAAATTCTTCCATGCTGTGCAGGATCATATTTGCCGCAACAACACCGACCGCACAGTCTGCCGTCTGCATAATCATGATGCAGAGCTCTTTCATTTTTGACAGGGTTGCATCGGAACCTTCGCCCTTTAGAATCGAGTTAAGAAGCCGTTCTACTTCTACCAGACCGTCCCGGCAGGGAACACATTTGCCGCAGCTCTGATTCATAGACATTTGTAATAGCGATCGATAAAGAACAAGCGGGCACATTCCCGGCGGGTATGATGTAATTCTCGTTTTGAATTTGTTAAGTACAACATTCATACGAGAATCCATATTCTCTTTTTTAGTTAATTTGCGCATAATAAAAATTATATCACGAGTTTATGAAACACAGAATTACGGGAACCTCGAAAAACTTCAGTTTTTCGAGGTTCCCGTACTATTACAGCGAGAATCGTATAAAAAGCTGCATAAAAATCCGCACAGCAATGCACGGCTGCGTTACCAGACTAAGATTCTGTCCTCCGGCGCGCAATACATGCGGTCGCCTTTTTGAACCCCGAATGTCCTGTGGAATTCATCAAACTGCTGTACGGTAACATTCGTCCGCAAATAGCGTACAGGATGCTCATTCTGAGTCGCCGTGGAATACTCCCGCTCCGGAGTGTCGATACTACGAAGTACAGAGGCATACGCTTCAAAGAACGCACGGTAATCAAACCCGGGAATCCGATTCGCAATCATCAGCATGCACTTTATACCGGCTATATCGGCGATCGCCTCGGTCTGGATATTTGCTCCGCGCGCCTGCAGTCCGTTCCATATCGTAATGCCGTCATAGCGCGCCACCAACTTATCGGCACGGATCTTGAACGCAGCATAGTCGCTTTCCTGCCACCAGTCAGCAAGATTGCCGTCTTTATCAAACTGTGCGCCCTTCGTATCAAACGCATGGCTTATTTCATGCCCGATGATGGATCCTAAGCTGCCGAACAACGCTTCCTGAGACATATCTTCATAGTATACCGGAGCATTGAGTATACCGGGAATAATGTTGATTGAATTCTCCTGCAGATAATAGTACGCGTTTGCTTCCAGCAGGTCATCCACATTCCACAGCTCCCTGTCCACCCTGCCGTTAGTATGAGAACGGTCAAGATCACGTTCAAACCGTGCAATGGCTTTCAGGCAATCTATATACGAAAGTCCTTCCAGATTAAGCGAGCTGTGGTCAATCCATTTATCAGGATATACCGCATGGATAGTAATCGCATCAAGTTTTTCTATAATCTTTTCTTTGGTTGATTCAGAAAGCCAGTCTTCACCGGCAAGCATTTCCCGGTAAGCAGCGATGATATCCTGACACAGTTCTGTTATTCTCTTCTTGAGCCCGCTCAAGTCATAGCGGGTCAAATATGCTCTGCTAAGGGATATCGGGAGCATATTGCGCACAATATCCGCAGCTATCTTTTCATCGGACTCATGGCCCGTAGAGCCGGACACCATATTACTGACGGTCAGCACGACTTTGAATGCATCATAGTCAAGCACGGAGGCCATGTTCGCAACATAGTGTACCAGCATATAAGCCTTTATTGCGGCAAGGTTCTGCTCCGTATACAAGCTGTCCAGCCTGCGGATAAGCGCCGGCTGCAGGACTATATAGCGTTCAGCATTTCCGTAGCCCATATTTTTGATAAAACGGACGAGCGGAAACGACGCAGCAAGCCCGTTCAGAGCGCCGGGCTCATACGAGTTATTTATTTTCGACACATAGTCAGGGGACATATAGTCAGCGCTCGTAAAGGCTTTTTCGGCAAGCTTTGCCTCAAAATCGAGTGACGATTTGAACAGATCTTCTGCCTGCGCTTCGGTATAGCCGATGCGGCTGAGCAGCGCCTTTAATTCATACAGTCTTGCTTTATATATACGCTCACCGTGTTCCGTACGGTTTTTATATTCGGCAGCATCGCCAAGCATAAAATCGTCATTTACGATACCAGTAACATATATTGATCTATCATCAAACCCCTGAAAGTTCTCCACTCCTATCAGGACAGGCACAAACCGATGGCGCTCGTTGTCGCAGATAAAGTCTGATAATTCTGCAAGCGTACTGAGACTCTGAATATCCCGCACCGTCTGCATAACCGGTTCCATTCCCGCTGCATTCCGTGCATCCCAGTCAAGGATAGTACGGTATAATGCGCGTACCTGCGCAGCATCGTGGCCGGGTACGCTTGTATCCGTCAGCAGCTGCCGTACTTTTTTATCCATCTCTTCCGCTGCCTGAGCAAGGGAACTGTACGAAGACCTTCCGTCAGGGATTTCGGTGGTTTTGAGCCAGTCGTAGTTCACATATAGATGAAAATCCTCACGCGGTGACGGCCGTTTCAGCCCTGCAAGATTCGCCTTTATATCGGAGTCAAGCCACGGACTTCCGCCGGCGGTACCGGCGGCATCGTCACTCACCCCGGAACCGGTTGCGCAGGCGGCAAGCGCAAGCGCGGCAACAGCGGTAATCGCTATGACGGTACTATATATGATTCGCTTCATAAAAAATCCTTCAATCAGTTGCCGAGCGTACGCAGAGCTTCCGCAGCTTTTGTATCGCCGTTTGCGGCGGCACGAGAAAGCCACTGCTCCGCCTGCTTTACATTCTTTTTTGTACCGATCCCGTCACGATACATGATACCGGTCTGATACTGGCAGAGCACATCACCTTTTTTCGCTCCTGTTTCAAAGTAGCTGAATGCTTTTTTTTCGTTCTTCGGTACGCCGAGGCCGTCCATATACAAGCCGGCAATACAATAATTGGACTGCACGGCTCCAGCCTTCTCACCCTTCTTGTAATACTCCATCGCCTTTTTATAGTCAGTCGTGACACCCTCACCGCTCTGATACATACTGCCAAGATTCAAAAACGCATAGCTGTTGTCCTGCGCCGCGCTCTGCTCCAGCCAGTACAATGCCTTGGCATAGTTCCGCTGTATGTTCTGCCTGTCGTAACGGTAGATTACACCGAGATTATTCTGAGCCTTTGAGTTTCCTTTTTCAGCGGAAAGCGTATACCACTTTACCGCCTCCGCCCAGTCCTGCTCCACTCCTTCTCCCCGCGCATACAGTCTGCCGAGCTGAAACTGGAACAAAGCATTTCCCTGCTCCGCAAGTCTGCGTATATTGGCTATGTCAGGTTCTTTTTTTTCTACTGAAGCTGCTGTCGGAGCCGTAAGTTTTCCGATACCGTAGTCCTCCTGCTTTTTGCCTTCATATGCATCCCTCAGGCCTTTATCATTGACCGAAAAATGGTACTTTTCGTTCGACCCGGGTACAGTGACTTCCTGTTCCCAGCTGAAATTAAAATCTGCTGAAAGGGATGCTGCTGCCAGCAGGGCAACCGTCATGCAAAACACAATTTTTTTCATACGTCCTTCCTTACCCACTATATAGGGAGCACTTTTTCTCCGACAAAATACCGGACACAAGACTCCGTATAGTATACGGTATCGTAAAAAGTACTACAAGTAGAAATTGACATTCCCCGCCGCAGAGCAGCGAAGCTTCTACAACGAAGTCACATCAAGGTCAAGGTGAACAGTCGTCTTATAATCGGGGAAAAGCGCGGCTATTTCAGTCCTGATCTTTTCAAACCGCTGCAACCTGTCCTTCGTATCAAAATCGATGATGATGTCCATACGGATTGAATGTTCCGCCTCATCCACATACAGACCGTGCAGCTGCAGAACCTCCGGATACTGCGAAAGCACCTCAAGAATACGCCGCTTTACTCCGCCTGCCGCAGTATTGCCCGTGTTCGCAGGATATACGCCGATTGCAGTGAGCAGCACCCCCTGTTCCTTCTGTACCCGGTCAGTAATCTGCCGCTGCAGCTTGTCAATCTGCACAGCAGTCGTGTCGTCCTCCACTTCGATATGAACCGAGGCAACAAAATTATCAGGCCCGTAGTTATTCAGAACAAGATCGTAGACGCCGCGGACGCCGTCTACCTGCGCTATCGTATGCTTGATGTTTCGGGCAAGCCCTTCCGCAGCCCGTTCACCCAGAATCTCACTGATAGTATCGCGCATGGTTTCAAAACCGGCCTTGATAATCATAGCAGAGATAAGGACACCGAGGTATGCTTCCAGCCGCAGCCCCGTAAAGATATAGACGAGCGCGGCGGCAATGGTCGTCACGGAGATGACAGAATCCATGAGCGCGTCCTTACCGCTCGCCACCAGAGAATCAGAGTTCACGCGCTCGCCGACAGCACGGACATAGAGTCCCATCACTACTTTGACGATGACGGCAGCACCCAGAATGATGAGTGACTGCGTGCTGTACTCAGGCGTTTCCGGCACCAAGATTTTCTTGGCGGACTCAACAAGCGAAGTTACGCCCGCATACAGAATGATGACTGATATAACCATCGCGCTCAGATACTCAAGCCGCCCGTAACCGAACGGATGCTTTTTGTCCGCAGGTTTTGCGGCAAGCTTTGTACCCACAATCGTAATGACAGAGCTGAACGCATCGCTCAGATTGTTCACCGCATCAAGCGTTATGGCAATAGAATTGGACAGAAGTCCTACCGCAGCCTTAAAAAGTGCGAGCAGCGCGTTTCCGGCAATGCCGAGCATGCTCGTACGTACAATTGTTTTTTCACGGCTTGTTTCGCCGCCAAAGTTTTTTTCCTTGCGCATATGAACAGTATATCAGATTCTTTTGATTTGTATATCTGAAAGCACGGCCGTAGGAATAATTGGCCACGGAAATCAATTTTATATTTCTATGCAGGAAGAGGAGAGTAAATTTGTACCCGGCACAGCCGCGGAGCCGGGACTTGCAACGCAAAACATCTGCACAAGCAAAGCGAGGTATTTACAGCGCAGCTTCGAGTAAGTAGTTTTGCGGGGCAGGCCCCGGCGGAAGCGGCGGCCGGGTACAAAAAGTGATTTCCATGATAATTGGAAAGAAAGCTTGACTTAATAATGTAACAATGTTAATTTATTGTCATATTCGCATCAGGAGCAGACGATGAGAAACGCAAATCCGGATATAGTCCCGCTTATAAAAGCCCGTACGCTCGATCTTCTTATGGAAAAAAATCCTGACAACATCGGCATGCGCGACATAGCAAAAGCATGCGGCATCACGGCCACGGCTATCTATCATTATTATATGGACAAGGATGCGCTTTTTCAGGCAGTGGGCCTTGCCTGCCTGAAGGAATTGAATGCCCTGATACTGGACGGGGTACATACACAGCAGACAACGCGTGAGCAGATTCTGAGCGCAATCCGGACATTCCGCGACTGGAGCTTTGAAAATCCCCGCAGAGCACTGCTTGTCATGCAGGGCATCAAAAGCGCTGACAACGCACCGCCAGAAATAATAGAAGAATTCTATACCTGCCATCGAACAGGAGAACAGCTGCTGCAGAAAGCGGTAGCAGAAGGCATCGCGTTTTCAGAAAACCCACGGCTTGACGTAGGCATTCTTATTTCAGGACTGTGGGGATGTATTGAATCAGTACTTTTGAAAAAAAGTGATGTTGTGTACTGGGAGAACGGCCGCGCTTATACAGACCATTTTATTTCGATGTGGATGCAAAGCATCTTCAGGAAGGTATAATATCCATGACTATTCTGGTTCTGAACGGAAGTCCGCGCAAAAATGGAAACGTTGCTCAACGCCTGCGTGCTGAGCTTAAAAAATATGAAGGTGCCGAGGTCATCTGGGAAGATGTCTGCGACCTGGACTTTTCGTTTTGTACCGGGTGCATGGCATGCCGGTCAAAAGGAACATGCGTGCTGCCGCAGGATGATGCGCACAGGATCGCTGATAAAATAAAAGAATGCAGTATGATTTTTGTAGGTACGCCGGTGTACTGGGGCAACATGAACGGCAAGCTTAAATCGCTTTTCGACAGGCTTGTCGGCGTAATGATGGCTGAATCCAAGCTCGGCATTCCACTGCCCCTTCACAAAGGAAAAAAGGCCGCAGTCGTTACAAGCTGCACCACACCGTTCCCGTTTAATTATCTATGCGGACAGTCTACGGGGGCAGCCCGTGCCGTAAAAGAAATCCTTACATCATCGGGATTCAAAATCGTACGCAGCATCGCCGTTTCAAACACTAAAAAATAACAGCGCATGTATATGCCGTAACATGCCGGGCAGCATATGTGCAATGCCGCAGTGCACGCAATACGCGCAGTGTGCGCAGAAACGGCGGCCTCTGCCGTCAGTTCTTTTCGAGCACACCTTTCCTCAGGTCAAAGTTCGATTTTTTTCGCCTGCCTACTGTATACACTTCGATGTAGTATTGTATACGTTTCGTAGTACTACAGTATACACAGGAAAGCTTGTCATATTTATTGCATAAAATCATCTGTTTTATGTAATAAATCCGTCCGTTTTATTACATAAATCTGTTTATTTTATTACATCATCCATCTGTTTTCCGCGGACATCATTTCAACAGCTTTCCGCATGCATCGTACCTCGCCGACCAGACCTCCGATCGAAAGCTGCAGCAGATGTATGAGTCTGTATCGTTTTTGTAAAATCACTATCTGCATCAGCACCATAAGCGCAGAAAAAAGCATCGTCGCAACTCCCAGATCCATATCGAATACAACGGTCATTGTATACGGGATCGAACTGATCGGCGTTACGCCCATATCTGACTTTACTGATAAAATAACGCCGAACGTCATCACGATCAGCCCGCCAAAGTAAAACAACAGTTTTACTGCAAGATTTTTTTTGCCGTTCATCTCAACAATCCTCATTTAAATTACGTATCATCCGTTCAGTCACTTCGCGCCATAGCTGCAGCTGTTCGTCAGGAATACCGCTGATAATCCGGCTTTCAAGCATATCAATATCATGAAAGACTTCCTGCCGTAATGAATCAGCCTTTTTAGTAAGAATGATTTCTTTAAGCCGCCTGTCTTCTTTGCTCGGAACGCGTTTTATCAGATCCATTTTTTCCAGGGAATCAAGTACCTGCGTTGCAGTGGCAGCACGCAGGCCGAAAACCGTTTCTATATTTTTCTGGTACGTCGGCGTTCCGCTGTTTTCAAACAGATAATGAATCAGCTTTTCCTCTGTACCGCTGTACTGTTTGCCTCTGGCAAGTTTATCTATAAGCCAGCGC
>Ga0256405_10007028_pt1 | contig 17377 bp, 15 predicted proteins | sample RumenRJG_02DNA_FD_189096 | JGI IMG/M metagenome (GOLD analysis project Ga0256405, IMG submission 189096) | Bovine rumen microbial communities from Lethbridge, Alberta, Canada - RJG_02 | ecosystem: Host-associated > Mammals > Digestive system > Stomach > Rumen | place: Canada: Alberta...
GCGGTGGACCGGCGGCATCCGGACTATATCCGCATCTACAGCGGCACCTTCGCCGACAAGGACGCCATCGCCGGCATGATCCGGGACTACAACCGGGACCGGAACGCCGAGGGGCGGGAGGAGGACGTCATCAACTACACGGATTACGTGGCTCTCATGATGTCCTCGGTCTCCACCATCATCAACGTGATCTCCTACGTGCTCATCGCCTTCGTGTCCATCTCCCTGGTGGTGTCCTCCATCATGATCGGCATCATCACCTATATCTCCGTGCTGGAGCGGACCAAGGAGATCGGCATTCTCCGGGCGGTGGGAGCCTCCAGAAGGGACATCTCCCGGGTGTTCAACGCCGAGACCCTGATCGTGGGCTTCTGCGCCGGAGCTCTGGGCATCCTTGTGACCCTGCTGCTCTGCATCCCCGCCAACATCATCATCAAACACCTGACGGACATCGGCGGTCTGGCGCGGCTTCCGGCGGCGGGAGGAGCGGCTCTGGTGGTGATCTCCATGCTGCTGACCATGCTGGCCGGTCTGATCCCCTCCGGCATGGCGGCCAGGAAGGATCCCGTGGAAGCCCTCCGGAACGAATGACGATTCCCCGATGGACGCTCCAACGGAGGAAAAAGCCTTGCATTCCGGCGGCGGATTTGCTATAATGGACCCGACAGGCCCTGACTCCGGCGCGTTCTCCGGGACGGCGGAGCAGGGCGAAATCCGAGACGGAAAGAGGCAGCTTCCATGAAACAGACGCTTTATGATTACGACGTATTCCCGTTGGTGTTCCCCGTCGGGGTTCCCACGGAGATCACCGTCCGGCCCCTCGGCGCCCACGCGGCGTTCCCTGCTGACGTGCGGGTGAGCATCCACCGGCTGGACTCCGGCTCCCCGCGCCACGATTTCTCCTCCTGGAACAGCGTTCCCTTCGACGCGCCGCTGTGCGAGGACGGATCGCTCCGCTTCACCTTCACGGCGGAGGCGGAATGCGAGCACTTCATCCGGATATGGACGGGTGACCGGCGCATCGCACAGCTGTCCGTCTTCGCCGCGGGAGACGATCTGGCGGACCGGATCCCGCTGAAGGGAGATCTGCACATGCACACCTGCCGCTCCGACGGGCGGGAGGATCCCGGCATCGTCTGCGCCAACTACCGGATGCGGGGCTACGACTTCTGCGTCATCACCGACCACCATCGGTACTATCCTTCTCTGGAGGCCATCGCCGATTACGCCGGCGCCAAGTGCCCCCTGAACATCCTGCCCGGCGAGGAGGTCCATCTGCGGGGCACCGACGTCCACATCGTCAACGCGGGCGGCACCTTCTCCGTCAACGGCCTCTTCCCCTGGTCCCCCAACTACACCGAGACGGAGGGAGCCCCGGACAAGAGGCGGCTGAACGCGGACGTCACTCCTCCGGACATCATGACCGAGGAGCGGTACGAGGAGGAATTGCGGGCCATCGAGGCCGAATATCCGGACTGCCCGGCGGACGTGAACCTGCGGTGGTTCTCCGTCTGCGTCTGGGCCCTCAGAAAAATCCGGGAGGGCGGCGGCCTCGGCGTGTACGCGCATCCCTACTGGATCGCCGACATGTGGCACGTGCCGGAGCCTCTGAACCGCTACATGCTGGAAAAGCATCCCTTCGACGCCTTCGAGGTGCTGGGCGGCGAGAATTACTACGAACAGAACGGCTTCCAGACGGCGGTGTACTACGACGAATACCGCGAGGGCCGCGTGCATCCCATCGTGGGCTCCACGGACACCCACGGCTCCACGGAGCACAACCGCAACGCCGACATCTGCTCCACCATCGTCTTCGCCCATAAGAACGAGCGGAGCGACATCGTGGAATCCATAAAGGACCGGTACTCCGTGGCGGTGGACTCCATCTCGAAGGAATACCGTCTGGTGGGCGAGTTCCGCCTCCAGAAGTACGCCTCCTTCCTCATGGAGAACTACTTCCCGATCCACGACCGGGCCGCGGCGGTGGACGGGGAGATCATGCGCCGGTACTTCCTCGGGGAAGAAAGCGCGGAGACGCTCTCCTCCTTCGCGGACCGGGCCGAAGCCTTCATCCGGAAGTATATCCGCACGAAATAAACGCCTCCGGCAGACAACCGTCGAGAATCCGGCGGAAAAACCGCGACTGAAACGGACGAAAGGAACCGACCATGATGAGATTCATGCGCGCCGCCGCAGCCGTCCTGCTTCTTGCCGTTCTCTGCGTTCCCGTCCATGGGGCCGGCTTTGAGCGGAATCAGTCCTGTCCTTCCTTCGCCGACGTGAAAACGAACGCCTGGTACGCCGACAACGTGAAGGCGGTCTGCGAGTTCGGCCTGATGGAAGGGAAAAGCGCCTCCTCCTTCGATCCGGAAGGGAATATGACCACGGCGGAGGCTGTCACGGTAGCCGCCCGTCTGCACGCCCGGTGGTTCGGAGAGGAGATCCCCGATGATCCGGAGGGCGCGGCGTGGTATGACCGGTATGTCCGGTACGCGGCGGACCGCGGCATCTGCGATTTCCGCGCGAAAACCGGGCTCGACATGGCGGCGCAGGCCAACCGCAGGCTTTTCGCCCACCTGACGGCAAACGCCCTTCCGGATGAAGCTCTCACGAAGATCAACCGGATCGACGACGGCTCTCTGACGGATGTGAGCCCGCAGTGGGACTGGGGCGAGGCGGTCTACCGGCTGTACCGGGCGGGAATCCTCACGGGTTCCTCCGCCGACGGACGTACATTTGACCCGTCCTCTCCGATCCGCCGTTCGGAGGTCGCCGCCATCCTCAGCCGCACGGCCGATCCCGCTCTGCGGAAAAACCTGACGCTGTTAAGCGACGGAACCGTGACGCTCCGTCTGGAGAAAAACGCCGGACGCCACGGTGCGGAAACGGTGATCGAGACCCGGTCCGAGGTCGTCGGTCTCTCCGGCTGGTATCGTCCGGACAGCCCTGCCACGCTGACGGAGACCATCCTGTCGGTCCGCCTGTCGGATGAAGCGAAGGCCGCGTATCCCGCTCTGGCCGCCGCCGTCGACGCCCTGAACGCCGATCTGCTGGCCATGGGCGAGGGACATATAGCGGAATTCAAAAGCATGTATCCCACTGAAACAGATCAGTGGCAGAATTTCGGAGTGAGCTACGGCGTGGTGAGCCGGTTCACGGACCATGTCCTGAGCATCTGGTATGTCAACGGAGGATTCAGAAGCGGGGCCGCCCACGGATTTGACGAGCTGTGCACCGCGAACTTCGATCCGGAAACCGGGCGGGAGCTGACTCTGGCCGACGTTCTGGAGAGCGGGAAGGCATTCCGGGCCGCGCTGAAGGAAAAGTTTTCCGGGCTGAATGAAAGTGTGAACGGTTCGTTCATCGGTGACCTGGATGAGGATCAGATGCCGGAGCCCACGGCATGGTATCTGACGGACGGCGGGCTGACGGTGGAATTCCGCCAGTTCAATTACAGCAGCTATATCGGCCTGATGTTCACCCTTCCCGAAAACCTGCTGAAGCCGGAATACCGCTCCGGAACCGAGCTCGCCGAGCCCTTTACCGAGATACAGTCCGTCCCCAATCCCGCGACAGGCGGTACCGGGTCTGAAATCGTTCCGGCCGGCCGCGGCACGACGCCCGGGGACGGATTCCGGGTGTCCTACGATACGGAGGTCCGCACCCTGAACATCGACGGTACGCCGTACGCGTTTGCCGATGACCGTGTCAACAGGAAAATCCTCGTCTTTACCCGGCTGACGGACGGATCGCTGTTCTTATGGGATACGTTCCTCTACAGCCGCGGAGAATGGAACACGGAATCGATCCGGTACCCCTCGGATCTGAGCGAGCTGGTGCGGTAGGAAGGATTGCTCAGCGGATGAACAAACGACAGCCGCACGGTTGAAAACCAACGCTGAGTCTGCTGTCTCATGATAAAAAAAGGCGGAGGACAGCCCGCCGGAAAGGATGCTGCAAATGGCCGAAACCCCTCTCTGGACAGGAAAAAAGCGGGCCCTCTTCGGTCTGCCCTGGACCTTTACCACCTATACGCTCACCGATACCTGCCTGTTCATCCGGAGCGGCGTCTTCACCGTCCGGGAGGAGGAGATCCGCCTGTACCGGATCCTGGACGTGACCCTGCGCCAGAGCTTCCGCGAGAGGCTGTTCGGGCTGGGGACCCTTCACCTCTGCACCTCCGACCAGTCCACGCCCGAGGTGGACATCAAGCGGATCAAGCATCCCAAGGAGGTCCGCACCATCCTGTCCGACCGGGCCGAAACCGAACGCTCCTCCAAGCTGGAGGGAATGCGGGAGCTGATGAATCAGGCGGCGGACAACGGACACCGGGACTGAGAGAAAGAACACGATCCCAATTCAATAAAGAAAGGATACAGCCATGGACATCAAAGCGAAAATCGAAGAGCTGGTGAAGAAGGTCACCGACGACGAGGCCTTGAAGGCGAAGTTCGAGAAGGATCCCGTCAAGACCGTGGAGGGACTTCTGGGCGTGGATCTCCCCGACGAGCAGGTGAAGCTGATCATCGAGTCCGTCAAGGCGAAGGTGAACGTGAACGGCGACGCCTCCTCCTCCGGGATCGCGGACGCCATCAGGAACACCCTGGGCGGCCTGTTCGGCGGGAACAAATAAGGCGGAAAACAGCGGAAAGACAAAACGGCGGAGCATTCCCGGCAGTGGGAGCGCTCCGCTTTTTTGCGTGGCTCTGAGTATCCCTTATACTATTCTCAACCTAAAAAGATAATCTCCCAAAGATGTGCAAAAAACAAAGTCAGAAAAAGTGCATTGCACGTTACCCCGTGCTGCACGAAGAGAAGAATGCTGCACCAGTGTATTTATAAAGTTCTTGCCAGGCATTTATGCCTGGGGCATTTATGCCTGGGGCTTCCTTTCAAGAAGCCGCGTTTTCCCTTTTAGAATGAGATTGGCATTACATATCCTCAATCGACAGCTGGTACGCGCCTCTTGCCCAGAGGATCCATTTGGAGCGGTCCAGGGGATTGACGCCCCGGCGGGGATTGACGTGCTCCTCTCCGTCCCGGCACTCCCGGTAGCCGTGGAAGGAGGAGGACAGGACCGCCTTTCCGGAGGACCAGGACGCCAGCTTCACCGGGAATTCCATGGAGGTGGAGACCGGCACCACGGCTTCCACGGCGAAGGAGGCCCCGAAAAACAGGGGCGCGTCGTATTCCCCCCGCATCCGGACGATCTCCCCGGTGATTTTTCCGGACAGGGAGGCGTCCGCCGTGATCCGCAACTTCAGAAGAGGCTCAAGGATCGTGGAGCCCAGGGACTGCAGGCCGTTCATGAAAGCCATGGGGGTGCAGACGAAGAAGTCCAGGGGATGGGTGTGGATGGTGTGGTGCTGGCCTCCCACCAGGGTGCACCGGAAGTCCGTCACCTCCCATCCGTACAGCCCCTGCTCCAGACACTGATAGAAGGACGTGCGGATGTGGGTCTGGTAGCGGTAGAAGAGCTGATTGGAGGGGAGCTTTCCGTGATAGGACACGCCGTAGCCCCGGGGCATGGGCTCGAATTTGAACTGCACCACGGCCCAGCAGGGCTTCGGCATGGTGTAGTCCGCGTAGGCGAAGCCCTCCCGGGCGGGAGTCTCCTTGTAGATGACCGTGGGCGGCGAGAAGGACGGGATCAGATCGTACCGCTCCCGCAGAAGGGCGTCCAGCACCTCCAGCTGGATCTTCCCCGTGGTGGAGATGGTGATTTCCCGCTGGCCGTTCTCCCATTTGGCGTCGATGTAGGGCTCCTCCTCCGTCAGCTCCGCCAGAGCGGCGGCCAGGGGCGGGACCTTTTCGGGATCTCCGTCCGCGGGCGTGACCCGGACCCGGAGAAAGGGCGTGGTCAGACGGTACGCCTCCCCCAGCTCCAGGGATCCCACGAATTGACCGGCCCGGGCCGAGGGAAGACCGCAGAGCGCCGCGATGTCTCCGCCCTCCACCTCGCCCGCGTCGGTGTACCGGCCTCCGGTGAATTTCCGGATCTGGGACACCTTTTCGGAGACGGGGGGCTTTTCCGCCAGGGCCACGGCGTCGTCCTCCTCCCCCTCCGGATTGACCAGCCTGGGATCCGCGGGACGCAGGAGGGTGATCTCGTCCCGGTTGGCGATCCTCCCGCCGAAGAGCCGGATGTGGGAGATCTTGCCCATCTGCCGGTCGTGCTCGATCTTGAAGATGATGCCGGAGAGGGCTTCCGTGGCGCGCCGGTCCGCGGAGGGCATGTACGCCGTCATGAAGTCCAGAAGGTCCTCCGTGCCCACGCCCAGCTTGGCGGAGCCCGTCAGCACGGGAACGGCCCGGCACGCTCCGATCTCCTCCCGCAGCATCTCCTCCGCCCGGTCGTGGGGAAGGGTCTCGTCGGAGAGAAAAGCGTCCGCCGCTTCGTCCGAGAGCTCCGCCAGTCCCTCCGTCACCGCCCGGTCAAACGCCGCGCCCTTCAGAAGACGGGACGCTGCCGTGTCGAAGCCCGCGTTCTCCGTCTCCGTCAGGGGCAGGAGAACCCCGTCCGCGATCCGGCCGAGATCGGCGAGGACCGGGGAGACGTCCGCTCCGGCCCGGTCGAGCTTGTTGACGAACACCAGCCGGGGCAGTCCCGCCTTGTCCAGCGCCCGGAGGATGTTCTCCGTATGAGCCCGGACGCCCTCCACCGCGGAGACCACCACCACCGCATAATCCAGGGCGGCCAGGGAGCGCTCCACCTCTCCGGCGAAGTCCACGTGGCCGGGGGTGTCGATGATGTTGACGGTGACGCCCTTCCACTCCGCGGAGGCGGTGGAGGTGCGGACGGAGATGCCCCGCTTTCGCTCCACGGTCAGATTGTCCGTGGCGGCGGTGCCCTCGTCCACCGATCCCGCCCGGCGGACCGCTCCCATGAGGAAGAGCAGCTGTTCCGTCAGCGTGGTCTTGCCGGCGTCCACGTGGGCCAGGATCCCGATGTTGTGGTAGATTTTCGGCATGGCAATTTTGAATCCGTTTCTCGTTTTTTCAATATTATACACCCTGCGGCGCAATTCGTCAAGGTGCGGCCGACGGGCGGGATTATCCCACTTTTTTGGTGGGAAATTTCCGCAAAGGGCTTGACAGGGGCGGGAAGAATGTGTATAATATACGCAAGTTAGCATAAACTAACCACAAAGGAGCCCACCATGAGCGTTGTGATCGTAGGCGGCAACGAATGTATGACCCGCCAGTACAAGGACCTGTGCGCGGAGTATCGCTGCAAGGCGAAGATCTACTCGAAGATGTCGAACGGTCTGAAGGACATCGGCGCGCCGGACCTTCTGATCCTGTTCACCAACACGGTTTCCCACAAGATGATCCATCTGGTGCTGGGAGAGAAGCGGAACGGAACCCGGATCGCCCGGTGCCATTCCTCCTCCATGGCGGCCCTCCGCGGCATTCTGGAGGAGCACGCGGCGAAGGCGTGATAGGTTCGTGCGTCCCCACGATGAGGAAGGAAACCGTTCCTGTCGTTTTAGCCCATAGTCCCTTATAAAAACCGTTTCCGGAAAAACCTGATCCGGAGGCGGATTTTTATGCATTTTGCGCGTCGGAGAAACCGGGGACTAACTCCCCTTCCGGACGGCGGCGCGGATCCGGCTGTCGGAGGCGGCGGTGTCCCGCGGGATCTCCAGAAGGGCGAACCACCCACACTCCATTTCGCCGCCTTCCAATCCCGGCTCCGGGATGAATCCGATATGGAGGACGGCGGAGGAGGCTTCGGGGACCTTGTTCCGGCGAAGCTCAAAGCGGTCCGGGACGGGGGGAACGGTGGAGGGCATCCAGATGTAAACCGGCAGCAGGACATGATCCTCGAAAAAAGCTTCGTCCCACCGGGGGAGCAGGGAACGGAAGCTGTCCGTCCCGTAACCGGCAAAATAATCGGTATAATCGTAGAAAAAGAACTCTTCCGTCTGCGCCGTGAACCGGTCGAGGTCCTCGGCGGAGGCAATCAGCGCGGCGGGACACTCCCGGTCATTGCTGTACATCACGGGGCCGCTGTCGGTCTGAAAGCCGTCGAAGGGCAGGAAGGCGCGGCCGTCAAAGGGTTCCTCCATCCCGCACAGGCCTACGAAGGAGAGGCGGTAGCCCAGCGCCTCTGGATCCAGGGACAGCACGGTCTCCCCGGCGGGCAGCACGGGCGCGGAGGTCCGGTCTGCGGTCAGCGGCTCGGCAGGACGGGAGGATCCGTACAGGCCGGAATCATACGTCACAGGGCGCAGGGAGACGCATCCGGTCAGAAGCAGGGCGGAAAGGGATGCGAGCAGGGCACGTTTTCCTTTCATGGCAGTTGTCCTCCCGTTCACCATAATCGGGTTCCTTTATGGATAAGACGATGGGGACTTTGAAAAAGTTCCGGGAAGATTAAATCCCGGTGAGAAACGTTCGCCGGACCTTGCAATAGGATCGGGGATGTGATATACTGACCCCGTCAGAACGAAAACCGACCGCTCCGGGGCGGGTGACTGCCTTGCCCGGGACGGATTCATGAAAAGGAGTGCCGATATGCAGTATGTATTGATCGGAATCGCCGTCCTCTTGATCTGGTACCTGCTGGCCAATCTGCGGGTGGTGCCCCAGAGCGAGGCATATGTGATTGAATTCCTGGGCAAATACAAGGACACCTGGGAGGCCGGGATGCACCTCAAGACCCCGTTTCTGGAGCGGATAGCCAAGAAGGTGACCCTGAAGGAGCAGGTCCTGGACGCGCCGCCCCAGCCCGTCATCACCAAGGACAACGTCACCATGCAGATCGACGCGGTGGTGTACTTCCGGGTGTTCAACCCCATGCTCTTCACCTACGGCGCCATCAACCCCATCAACGCGCTGGACAATCTGACGGCCACCACGCTCCGCAACGTGGTGGGCGAGCTGGAGCTGGACGAGACCCTCACCTCCCGGGACGCCATCAACTCGAAAATGGCCCTGATCCTGGACGACGCCACGGACCCCTGGGGCATCAAGGTCATCCGGGTGGAGTTAAAGAACATCATCCCGCCGAAGGGCATCCAGGAATCCATGGAAAAGCAGATGAAGGCCGAGCGCGAGAAGAGAGAGACCCTCCTGCTGGCCGAGGCTCACAAGGAAGCGGACATCAAGGAGGCCGAGGGCCACAAGCTGGCGGTCGTGCTGGAGGCCGAGGGTGAGAGAGACGCCCGCATCGCCCGCGCCGAGGGTGAAGCGAGAGCCCTGTATCTGGCCAAGAAGGCCGAGGCGGACGGTCTGCGCGAGCTGATGGCGGCGGGGATCGACGAAAAGGTCCTGCGGCTGAAGCAGTTCGAGGCCATGCAGAAGGTGGCCGACGGACGGGCCGCCAAGATCATCATCCCCACGGACATGGTGGACCTCACCACCAAGGCGTCGGTGTTCGCGGAGACGGCCTCCGTCGGTTCCGCGGTGACGAATCCCGAGGAGCATGCGGAGGAGGTCCCCGAATCCCACTGCTTCGACAAGGAAAAGGAATTCGGCGATTACGACGGAAACGGCTACGACCGTCAGAAGGCGGAGACGGACGAGGCGCTCGGGAAGAGAAGGACGGAATAACGGAATCCGGCTTTGAACGGACGCGGTTCCCTGAAAAAGGGGGCCGCGTTTTTTCCGTTCCGGGGGATTCCGGGAGGAGTTCGCCGGACGCCGGGTCCTTTATTACAAAATCCGTCCATTCTTTCGGAATTTGACGCTTTATCTTGACTTCACCCGGCAAAACTGCTATACTGTAGCGGGAATGAACAAACGCGGGAGGACATATGGAATACGCGGTTTCCGACTGGTTCGGCTTTGAGAGACGGGACTTTTCCTTCATGGGCCGGGAGGCGCTTGTCGTTCTGCCCAAGGGGAAGCCAGGCGGCAAATGGGCGGTGAAGATGGAGTATTTCGGGGCCTTCCCGAATCTGGAGACCGAGCTCCTCTCCCGGGGCTGGTGTCTGGCGTACCTGAAGAACGTCAACCGCTGGGGCACGGACGCCGATTCCGACGCCAAGGCCGCCTTCGTCCCCTTCATGGCGGAGGAATTCGGCCTCGAGGAGCGGTTCGCCTGCGTGGGCATGAGCTGCGGCGGGCAGTGCTCCGTGAATTTCGCGGCGAAATATCCCTCCCTTGTGTCCGTGCTGTACCTGGACGCGCCGGTGATGAACCTCCTCTCCTGCCCCATGGGCTTCGGAGTGGGCGAGGCGCTGGGCGGGGACCGCGGCTGGGAGGAGATCCGGGAGGCGCTGGGCTTCTCCGACATCACGGAGCTTCTGACCTACCGCGCCCATCCCATGGACCGGCTGGAGCCTCTGGCGGAGAACCGGATCCCCGTGGCGCTGGTGTACGGCGAGGCCGATACGACGGTGCCCTACCGGGAGAACGGGATCGTGCTGGAGCGGCTGTACCGGGAGCGCGGCCTGCCTCTGTTCACCGCGGGCAAGCCCGGATGCGGCCATCATCCCCACGGGCTGGAGAATCCGAAACCCCTGGCGGATTTCATCGAGGCCTGGGCCGACTGAAAACAGCCGGTCCGCCGGAGCGGATTTTTATAGAGGCCCGGTGGACTGACGAATCCCGGTTTCAGAATCATGCTCTCTTATAAAAACTCTCTTTTACAGGAGGACTTATCATGGTTAAAGTTGCAATGCTCTCCAAATGGCACGTGCACGCGGGCGGATATGCCGGCATGCTGAAGAACAGCGGCAAGGCGGAGATCGTCGCGGTATGGGACGACGACACCGCGCGCGGCGAGGCGTGGGCGAAGGAGCTGGGCGCGGAATTTATCGCCGATCTGGACGCCCTTCTGGCCCGGGACGACATCGAGGCCGTTATCTGCGACGCGCCCACCACGGCTCACCGGGACATCCTGGTGAAGGCCGCGAAGGCCGGGAAGCACATCTTCACCGAGAAGGCCCTGGCTCCCACCGTGGCGGAATGCCTGGACGTGAAGAAGGCCGTGGAGGAGGCCGGCGTGACCTTCGTCATCAGCTACCCCCAGAGAGGCCGTCCCTGCGTGCAGTTCGCCAAGAAGATGATGGAAGAGGGCGCCTTCGGCAAGGTCACCCTGGTCCGCACCCGCGACGCCCACTCCGGCGTGTCCGGCAACTGGCTCCCGGACTACTGGTTCGACAAGAGCGCGGCCGCCGGCGGAGCCATGATGGACCTGGGCTGCCATCCCATGTACCTGCTGGCCTGGTTCCTGGGCAGACCGAAGAGAGTTACCGGCCTGTTCACCGCTCCCTACGGCAAGCCCGTGGATGAAAACGCCGTGGCTATCGCGGAATTCGCGGACGGCGCTCTCGGCGTGGCGGAAACCGGCTTCATCTCCGCGGGATCTCCCCAGACCCTGGAGATCTACGGCACCGAGGGCTCCCTCATCTCCCACGGGGAGGACGTGACCTTCCAGAGCTCCAAGTACAATGATATCCACCGCGGCGCCTTCAAGCCCAGCCTGCCCGAGGGAAAGCCCGCGCCCATCCTGCAGTTCATCGACGCCGTGGCCGCCGGAACCGGTTCCCCCGAGGGACTGGGCATCGACGACGCCATCGCCCTGACCGAGCTGCTGGAGAACGCCTACAAGGGCGACGAGAACAACGCCATCGAAGTCATCGGCTGATCCCGGCCGGTCGTTCCGGCAGTCCGGATCGCGCGGGGACAGGAAGACCCCACGGGGCCCGTCCTGTTCCCGTTTTCGTTTCCGTACGCGCCTCTCCGCTCTCCGTATCATCTTCGCCGTCGTACGGAAACCGCGCCTGTTATCCCGGTCCGGATCCCGCGCCTCTCCCATGCTGAGGCGGTTTGGGACCGGCATCCCATGTGTTCCGCGCCGGATCCCTCGGGGGAGCGCCGGTGCGGTATCAGTTGGACAGTTGGACAATCGGAAAGGGGAATGAGAAGATGAAGTGTCCGTCATGCGGCAGAGACAACCCCGACGGAAGCGTATTCTGTACGGGATGCGGGACCACCCTGCCCCGGACGCCGGTCCGTGCGGCATCCGGAGCGAATCCGCAGGCAAGGACGGCGGGTAACCGCGCGCAGAACTCCGACGAGAGGATCCGCGCCCAGGCCCTCGCCATGCTGGAGGCGCAGAGGAGGCAGGAGGCGCAGAACGCGGAGGGCGCTCCCGGAAACGGCGGCCTCCAGCGGACCGGACAGCCGGTTCAGGGAGGTCAGACCGACGGGACGCCGCGGTATGCCCAGAACCTCCGGGCTCAGCAGAACGGACGGGCGCCGAGGGGGTATTATCCCTCGTCCGGCCAGGGGACCTATCCGGCCTATCCGGCGGGAGGCGCGTCCCAGCCCGCACAGCGGCAGACCAATGCAGGGCAGAGTACCGGGTATCATGCCGGGCAGAATGCCGGTCAGCCGGTTCCGCTCCGTCCCGCTCAGGGATCCTACGGCGCGTCCCAGCCTGCCGTCAGCCGGACAATCCAGACGGGCACGGGCCAGATGAACGCGGTCCGTCCTGCAGCTCAGACGGGAACGGGACAAATGAACACCGTTCGTCCTGCGGTACAGACGGGCACGGGCCAGATGAACGCGGTCCGACCGGCGTCGCAGACGGGCACGGGCCAGATGAAAGCGGTCCGACCGGCGGCTCAAATGGGGACGGACCAGATGAACGCCGTTCGCCGGGGCACAGAGCCCCAGAGCACCGGCCAGCCCTATGTTCCCGCCGCCGTGCCGGTCCGGACCGATCCCGCGGTCGGATACGGAGGAGCGGCCGCCTATCCCTTCGTGCAGGACTGGAAGGTGACGCGGGCCGGGCGCTCGGGACTGTTTCTGGCGGCGGCAATCTGCATGACGCTGGGGCTGGCGGTCCGTCTGTTCGCGCCGGGGCTGGTACAGGTCTTACTCGGGATCATGTCCGGGACGGGCGCGGCGGGACGGCTCCTCTCGATGCTGGGCGTGGCCGACGACGTCAGCAGTCTCATGTACGCCCTGGATCTGAACAGCGCCGTGGGCAGTCTGGCGGCGGTGAGCGGAGGGGTGACGATCCTGTTCAAGGTCCTTCTCAACCTCGGGCCCGCGCTGATCCTCACCGGCGTCTGGATCATCTACGGCACCTCCCGGGACGGCAACCGGATGCCCGGCGGTCTGACCCTCATCATCGTGATGAAGGTGCTGGCCTGCATCGGCGGCGTGCTGACCTGGGCGATTCTGGCGGTGGTGCTCTTCGCGGCCCGGGCCTCCGGTCTGGGAGAGGGAGAGCTCGGAAAGACTCTCCTGATCGGCGCGCTGGTCTCGGTCGGACTGATGATCTGGACCATCGTGTACTACATATTCATCATCAAGCCCATGAGCGTGGCCTCCGGCGACCGGTACGCGGAAAACGGACACCGGGTCTCCGGCTTCTCCGTCTTCCTCATCCTCGCGACGGGCATTCTCGGGGTCCTCATCTCCCTGTTCAACTGGGCGGGGCTTCTGGACGCCGTCGCCACCATTCTGTTCGCCGCGGTGCTCATCAAGTATAAAAACAGCTGATATGCGCTATCCGATTCTGTTTCTGATTTTCATCGCGCTGGATCTGGCCTATGACCTCATCCTGCGCATCCTCCAGGCGTCCCGGCGGGGAGAGCCTCTGCCCGAGACGGTCCGGGATATTTACGACGCCGACGGCTACGCCCGCTGGCTGGACTATTCCGCCGAAAAACGGAAGCTCGGCGCGGCGGAGAAGATCTTTGACGCCGCCGTCCTGACCGCGTGCTTCGGGACCCGGGTCTTTTCGGCGGTGTACGAACGGCTTCCGGGCGGGGACGCGGTGAAATCCCTTCTGCTCCTTCTGATCTGGACCGCCGTGACGACGGTTCTCAGCGTGCCCTTCGACTGGGTGCGGGAGAAGCGCGTGGAGGCGAAATACGGCTTCAGCCGGACGGAAACCTCCACCTTCGTCCGGGACGAGATCACGGGCTTCGTTGTGAACGCTCTTCTGAACGCCGCCCTGTATCTGGCCGTGGCGTGGACCTGGGGGCGGTTCGGGCTGAGAGGCTTCTTCATCGTGTTCCTGATCCTGGCGGCTTTCGTGATCGCCTTCTCCATGCTGGCCACGGTGTTCCAGCGGCTGTACAACAAGCTGGAGCCCCTGCCGGAGGGGACTCTGCGGGATACCCTGGCGGAGCTGTTCCGGAAGGCCGGATATGAGCTCGAGAACATCTATGTGATGGACGCCTCCCGCCGGACCACCAAGGTCAACGCCTTCTGCTCGGGCCTCGGCCGCTTCAAGAGGATCGTCCTCTACGACAATCTGGTGAACGGCTATTCGGAGGACGAGATCGCGGCGGTGTTCGCCCACGAGCTGGGCCACTACCGGCGGCGGGACACCATGAAGAATACGGCGTTCACCGTCCTGCTGATGGCGGTGGTGACGGCCGCGGCCGCGTGGTTCGCCTCGACGCCGGAGATGTCCCTGGCCTACGGGTTCGAGGGGGTGAGTCCGGTGTTCGGCGTCATCCTGCTGCAGTCCGTGCTCCTGACGCCGGTGATGACCCTCTGCATGATCCCCCGGTCCGCCATGGCGCGGCGGTTCGAATACCGGGCGGACGCGGCGGCGGCGGAGAGCGGTTACGGGGAGGCCCTGATCTCCGCGCTGAAGAAGCTGTCCCGGGACAATTTCAGCGACCTCAATCCCCATCCCGCCGTGGTGGCGCTGGAATACGACCATCCCACGACGGCGGACCGCATCCGGGCGATCCGCGCATCGCAGGCCATACGGGAGCGGGAATCCGGCGGGATTTCGGGAGGAACGGCATGATCCTTGAACGATGGCTTATGCCGGACGAGGTGTTCCCGGACTTCTCCTCCGTGACCCCGGACCTGCTCCGGGAGCGGGGGATCCGGTTCGTCTTTTCCGACATCGACAACACCCTGGCCACATACGACGATCCGACGCCGCCCCCGGATACGGCGCGCTGGCTCCGGTCCATGGAGGAGGCGGGGATCCGGGTGGTCTTTGTCTCCAACAACGACCGTGAGAGAGTGGAGGGCTTCGCCGGTCCCGCGGGATGCCCGGCATACTGGAAGGCCCGCAAGCCCCTCGTCGGGATCCTGAAAAGGGCCGCGCGTGAGGCGGGGGCGTCGGCGGAGGAATCCCTGCTTCTGGGAGATCAGCTTCTGACGGACGCGGCGGCGGGGAAGCGGTGCGGCATGACGGTGTTCATCGTGCCCCCCATCCGGGACAAGACCACCCTGTTCTGGCGGATCAAGCGCCGGATCGAGCGGCCGTACATGGAGAAATTCGCCCGGAGCCGCGGAACGGGAAGAGGATAAACCAAGGAGGAAGCCTATGCTGCGGGTCATGCTCGCGTCGGATATACACAACTGCCACGCCGGATGGTATGGCATGAGCAACGGGGAGCGGATGGCGGATCTCGTCCGGTGTCTGGAGGAGGCGAAGAGGGAGAGGGACTACGGCCTCACCCTCTGCCTCGGGGACGTGTCCCTGGATTTCTGGGCCTGGAACGAGGGCGGATCGTACCTGTGGGATCCTCCGGTGAGCCGGACGGCGGAGTTCATGGAGAAGATCATGCCCGCCTTCCCGGGGCCGTTTTACATCACCCCGGGGAACCACGAGCAGTACGCGCCCGCCGACTGGGAACGGATCACCGGCCAGCCCCGGGAGCAGATCGTGTGCCGGGACGAGGCGGTGTTCGTCCTGCTGGACTCCTTCTCCGGCGATCTCGGACCGAAGGAGAACAGCGACGGCACCTACCGACCGGTGAACTGCGCCCTGATCCGGGAAGCGCTGGAGCTGGCCGGGGAGAGACCGTTGTTCCTCTGCTCCCACTGGTTCGATAAGGAGAAGGAGACGGATGAATTCAAATCCCTTCTGCGGGACGGGCGGATCCGGGCCCTGTTCTGCGGCCACGACCATGTCTCCTGTATCCCCTTCACGGAGGAGGAGGCCGGACACAAGCCGATCCTGCACACCGGGCATTTCAGCTACTCCGGGGACAAGGATCCCTGCCGGTTCTACCGGGGCTGGCGGGAGCTGACGGTGTACGACGACGGCTCCTGGGAGTCCCTCTACCGGGTGCCGGAGCAGATCATCCGCTATCCCGGCTGGACGGTCCGCATGGAGGCCCACGTCCAGGACGAATGGAAGGAAAGCCGGTGAAAACCGGACGCGCGGGGGACGCGAAAACGGGAAAACAGCGGCAAAGGCTGTGAAAACGGGGGAGCCGCGCCGCATATGAATCAATACAGAAAGGTCTGAATTATCATGAACAAGATGGAACTCCGCTATGCAAAGCTGAGAGCGAAAATGGACGAGCTGGGACTGGACGCGATCTACGTCAGCTCCCCCGAAAATCACCTGTACGTGACGGATTTCGACAATCCGGACGGGTACGCCTTCCTTACGAAGGATGCCGCGTGGGTCTTCGCGGACTCCCGGTACATCGAGGCGGCGAAGGCCGAGGCGACTCCCCTCTGCACCGTCTGCCTGCCGGGTCAGCCCGGACTCCTCGAGATCGTGAAGGAGCGCGGGATCAAGGTGATCGGCTACGAGGACAGACGCCTCACCTGCGCCGCGCTGGAAAACCTGAAGAAGACCCTGGCGGACGCGGCTCCGGAATTCGCTCCTCTCGGCGGGATCTTCACCGAGATCCGTTCGGTCAAGACCCCGGACGAGGTGGAGAACATCGTCGCCGCCCAGCGCATCGCGGAGGGAGCCTTCCATCATATCGTGAAGGTCCTGACCCACGACATGACCGAAATCGAGGTCGCTGCCGAGCTGGAATACTACATGAAGAAAAACGGGAGCCAGAAGCCGTCCTTCGACACCATTGCCGTGTCCGGATCCGCTTCCTCCAGACCCCACGGCGTTCCGCGCCCGGTGAAGCTGGAAAAGGGATTTCTGACCATGGACTACGGCGCCATGGTCAACGGCTACCACTCCGACATGACCAGGACCGTCTGCATCGGGAAGGCGGACGACGAGATGAAGCGGCTCTACAACACCGTACTCGAGGCCCAGTGCGCCGCCATCGAGGCCATCGGCCCCGGCAAAAAGAACGCCGACATGGACAAGCTGGCCCGGGACATCATCGACAACGCGGGCTACAAGGGCTATTTCAGCCACAGCCTCGGCCACGGCGTGGGACTGGAGATCCACGAGGATCCCGGCCTGCACGGACGGATGGGCGACGCGGTACTCCTGCCCGGACAGATCGTCACCTCCGAGCCCGGCATCTACATCGAGGGCAAATACGGCTGCCGCATCGAGGACATGGTGCTGGTCACCGAGGACGGACGGCGGGATCTCACCGACTGCCCGAAGACGGAGCTGATCGAGCTGTGATACTATAGCAATACTCAGAATTAGCTGCACTATGCCCAACAATTAGTTTTTGATCGAACTTTTTCCAAAAAGTTCGTGGGGTGTCGGGGCAACGCC
>Ga0256405_10007029_pt1 | contig 17373 bp, 19 predicted proteins | sample RumenRJG_02DNA_FD_189096 | JGI IMG/M metagenome (GOLD analysis project Ga0256405, IMG submission 189096) | Bovine rumen microbial communities from Lethbridge, Alberta, Canada - RJG_02 | ecosystem: Host-associated > Mammals > Digestive system > Stomach > Rumen | place: Canada: Alberta...
AAGTCCTGAGTATTCCGACCTCTGCGGAGGTCGGGTCAGGGCGTTGCCCCGACACCCCACGAACTTTTTGGAAAAAGTTCGATCAAAAACTAATTGTTGGGCATAGTGCATCTAATTCTGAGTATTGCTATAGTATTACCTGAGCGGCTCAGAACCTGAGCAGTCCGTCCGGATCCTGCCGGGCCTCCGTGAAGGTCAGGGTCCCCGCGTAGCCCTCGATCCGATGGAAGCCCGTGAAGAGGATCCGCCCGTTCCAGAGGGCCATCTTCGGCACGCTCTCGCAGGGAATGTCCGGGTTCTCCGGCATCCGCCAGTCCGAGAAGGGCTTGCGGGAGATCCGGTACTGCCCGCGCCCGCGGTGGCTGAAAATGAGATAATACCAGCCGTTCAGCGCGAAGTAGTCCGAGCATTCCGGCTGATCCCCGTCCGGCGAGACATAGATCGGCTCCGTCTCCTCCCACGTCTTCCCGTCCTGAGAGATCAGGTGCGCCAGGCATCCGCGTCCGGCGAACTCTCCCGTCATGAGCGAGGTGGAGACGAACATGTGGAAACGGCCGTCCTCCGCCCGGTCTTTAGACCGAACGATCTTCGGGTCCCGCGCGCTCGGACCGTGATAGCGGTCGGACAGCTCGATGCGGAACTCCGGATCCCGGCGGAAGGCGTACCCGTCCTCCGACACGGAGCGCAGGATGGGAGCGGGAGAGGCGTCGATCTGCCGGACGGTGTAGTAAAGATAATGCGTCCCGTCCGCTGTTCTGAGCCACGAGCCCGTGCAGATGGAGCCCTCCGCCGGATCGTCGACGGACACGGTCAGCGGGTGAAGGTCCCAGTTTTTAAGATCCCTTGTGGACATGTGGGCCCACTGATGCGCGCCCTTATGCCATTTGCTCCGGTGGTGGCGGCGGTCCTTCAGATACAGGACGTGATACCGCTCGACGCCGTCGGGATCCGTGTCCGTATAGGGCATGCAGTCGCCCGCGAAGACGCCGGGATCGCTCGGTTTCCATCCCTCGGCGGGATTCTCCCCGTTTTGAGAGAGCAGTTGTCCGATGATCCGCTCCGGGGCGTCGTTTGCCGAAATGCCGCAGTCCGTTTTGAAATCCGGCGCGCGGAGGGGGTGATTCGCCCGGTCGTGATTATCCGGAGCGGAGTCTGCCGTAATCCCGGCGGCTGCCCACGCCTCGTCCGGCACGTCCGTGAGAAAGAGCGTCCCGCAGGGCCATTCCTCGTCGCGGAGCCATCCGTCCGCCCAGAGCTCGATCCGCCACGGAAGGACGAGGAGGGCGAGGGAGGCTCCTTCGGGCAAATCGGACGCCGCGAGGGTCAGAGGCTCCGCCGAATAGTCCGAGAAGACCCGGACGCGGACGGCATAGCCCGATTCCCCGGCGCGGGATTCGACGGTCAGGGCGGTCTGCCTCTTTGTGTCGGCGACGGCGGCGGTCAGGGGAGCGGTAAAGCGAAGCAGTTTCATGCTGATCCTCCTTTTCAGGGATGCTGTTCGGATTGATCGCTTGGTTCGACGCTGTCCGGGATCTGTGCGGATGCGCGGGCAGACGCACGGGCGGAGAAAATCGCCGCGCCGCATGCCGCTTCCTCCATGCTGTCCGGGAGGACGATCTCCAGCCCGAACGCCTCGCCGAGCGCCTCTCTCAGGGCGGGATTCTTCCGCGCGGCATTCCCGGAGACCACAAGGGTGCGGATTCGTCCGTGCGGGATCCGATGCCAGAGCTCCGCCAGCTCTCCCGCCATGCCGCGCACGAATCCGGCAGCCAGGGCGTCCGGGGTGAAGCCGCTCTCGGAGATGCCGCCGATCCATCCGAGCGCGCCGGGATCCTCCCGGGTCCCGCAGAAGGACGTGACGACGGAAAGGGGGGATTTGCGGAGTCCTTCCAGCGCGAGCCGGTTCATCACCTCGTACTGTTCGCCCGCCGGAATGCCGCAGGCGTCGAGGTAGCTGCGGAAAAAGCGTTCCAGCATCGCGTAAGCCCGCCCGCCGCAGAGCGCCGATCCGCAGGCAAGCGACCAGCCGCCGCTCATGGGACGCACCTCCACAGACGGGCTCAGCCGAAGCTCCGGACTGTTCTCTTCCCCCGGACGAAGCAGCACGGAAATCTGGCTGCCCGTTCCGAAATTCGCCAGCGCGGAGGTTTCCGGATCGCGGACCGCGCCGAGAAAGCTCGCCTGATTGTCGCCGATGGGGACGGAGACGGGGATCCCTCGATAGAAACCGATCACGGAGGGCGTATCGACGACCCGGGGCAGGAAATCCCCCCTGATCCCCAGCCGATCAAGCGCGTCCCGGTCAAAGTCGTTTTGTTCCGCACGGTACAGGCCGAGGCTCGCGGCGTTCGAGGCGTGGGATACGGGCCGGGCGAGTCCGCAGAGGGAGGCCGCGACATAGTCCATCACAGTCGAGAGCATGACGGCGTCCTCCGGGACAAGACCGTTATCCCGGTTATAGACGTGGGTGGCGATGCCGTAGCCGGGCGAGAGGTGATATCCGGTCCGCTCCTCGATCCGTTCGCAGACGCTGGGGGAACCGAGACCCGCCCGTCCGTCCTGCCATGTATAGAGCGGGGAGAGAGCTTCTCCCTCTGCGTCCAGATACAAAATCCCGTGCATCTGCCCGGAAAAGCCGATGGACCGGACGGAGGGGAACCGTTCGAGAAGGAAGTCGAGGAGGCGTCTGACGCGCTCGAGAATGAGCCGGGCGTCCTGCGTCTTTTCCCACGGTTCGTTCCCGTCGAGGGAGGCGTTGGCGTTGAAGGTGTAGGTCGCCTCGGCGCGCAGAGTTTCTTTCGACAGAACGACCGCGCTGATGGTGGTGGTGCCAATGTCGATCCCGGCGCAAAGATCGGAGGGCTTATCGGGCTCCGCCGTCGGGATCGTCTCGGTGAAGGGCTCGTCGAAGTGATGGCTGACCGCGTGATCCAGACCCCGGTCCAGCAGGGCGCGGCAGAGATCGGTCTGTTCGGACGCTTCATCCGCGGCGTCGCGCAGCTCATGCAGCCGCTTGTGGATCATCTCGGGCCATGTGATGACCTCGCTCTGCCAGAGCTGGACGTCTGAGAGGGAGATCCCGGCCTTGCGCAGGATCACGATCCGCCGCAGCTCCGCCACCACCGCCTCGTCGTAGTCCCGGTAGGAGTTGTCGGACCGCCCGACGGTGAGCAGTCCCTTCGCCTCGTAGAACCGGATCGTCTTGCGGGTCAGGCCGGTCTGCTTCTCCACATCGCTGATTCGCATAGGTACCTCGCACGGATTTGATTGATTTTATTATAAACTGTCCTCCGGGGGGACAGTCAAGGAGGAGGACTGTAAAGTTTTTGTGAACTGTGCCAAGGACCCGCCCCGAGCCTGCAGAGCCTGATTTCTCGGCCCGCATGTCCGGCGGAAGAATCCGTCGATTCCCGTCGGATTTCCCGCTTGACATTGCCCCCCGCATATGCTACCATAAGAGCAGAAACCCATAGTGAGGTATGAAAATGACATCCAGAGAACGCGTGCGCGCCGTGCTGGCCCATGAGCTCCCCGACCGAATCCCCAACGGCCTCGGCGGTTGCGAGACGGAGGGCATGCACATCGTGGCCTACGACAATCTGCAGAAGCTCCTGGGTGTGGAACGGAAGCCCCCGCGGCTCGACACCTTCATGACCAACGCGGTGTTCGAGATCCCGGTGATCCGGGCCATGGAGGGGGATATTCTGCTCCTCGCCTCCCTCAATATGTGCCCGAGCCAGCTCCGCGGGGATGGGATCGGGGATCAGTGGAAGGAGCAGACGCTCTGGGGCCGCACCTTCTCCGTGCCCGTCCGCGAACGCTTCACCGAGCGGGAGGACGGCGTGATCGTGCTCGTCACCGTCCTCGGCTCCGCCTGGGCAGCGAAGAGAAGATAAGTTTCCTGGAAGACGGACCGCGCTCTTTGTCAGCTGAGTCAGTACGAATATTCCTTACAGAACATGCAAACTCTGTAATGGGGAATTGTTGTATGCAGGGAAGAAAAACTGGTATACACATCTTCTCAAATGCGTAAAGTGCGGGGCTTTTGAAGAGGAAGCCATAAACCAGGTCGACATATGTATCCATTAACGGGAAGCTGATCGGCAGCCCCACGCGGGCGCTCAGGCCGCACCATCCTCCCCGCGATGTGAAAGTCAGTACGATACGGAAAAAACCATACTGTCAATTTCCCGGCGCATCATGCGATCATCTGCGAAATTGAAAAGGGACTCCGCAGCTTAACGGAGCCCTTTGTGATTCAAGTCGATGGAACGACAAACGGACGGATCAATGCGCGGAATTCAGCGACGGATATCGGTTCATCCCAGATAATGCCTGCGGCGTCGGCAACGACCCCTTCGGAAACAAGGTATGCGATCTCAGCGGACGCCCATTCGGGAACGCCGGGTAGGTCTGCCTCCTGGTTCCCGGCAGTACCGTCGGAGAGGCATCGCGCCAGAAGGACACAGGCTTCAAGGCGGGTCACGGTACGGTCCGGTCTCAGAGTCGCGTCTTCATATCCCCGAAGGATGCCTGCTGAAAGTGCGGTGTTTATGGAAGCGGCATACCAGCCGCTCACCTGATTGAGATCGCTGAAAGCGGTTCCGGAATCATCTCCGGCAGAGGCATTCAATCCAAAGCTTTCGGCAAGGACGGCGGCGGCGTATTCGCGGGAAGCCTGTTGGTCCTCTTCTTCCTCGATCATACCGGACGCCACATACAGCGGATAATAATCGTCATACAGACCGAGGCAGGCGTCCATCCCGGGATTTGCGCTGAACGCCTTCCAGATCACTTCTTCCCACGAGCCGTACTGCTCGAACAGTTCATCCGGAAGAGGACCTTCCTCATGCCCGTATTTCTCGAGGTTTCTCGCTTTCGCGACGGCAAGACCGTCCGGGTCCCCGTCGTAGGCGGCGAGGCGGATCTCATTGCGTTTGGTGCTGACGGCGCGCGCGATCTCTTCCGCGCCGAGTCCTTCCGCTCTCATGTCGTCGAGCAGGATGTACATTTCGTTGATGCTCTCATGGTAAGCGATCCGGGCAAGACGTCCGTTTTCCCCGTTGACAAGGTCGGGATCGGTCCAGTCGAATTCGGCGTACGAGCTCAGTGACCCGTCCGGAGAAGGGGAGAATCCGTAAACGGCATCGGGATTAACGATGATATCCTTCATCGCAGCCGGATTCAGCCGCGGATCGTGCTCATACGCAGAGACCGCAGTTGCGGCAAGGACGATCAGAAAGACAGCCAGAAAGAGGGTGACCAAAGTTCTTTTCATGACAGAACGCTCCTGTACACTGATATTTTTTCAAGCCTGAACGGGCTCTTCGGCTTTGCAGTATTTCCGGATTACAAGGGGATAGACCGCCGTAACGAACATGACTGTGATGAAGCCGCCCGCAAAGCTCCCCCAGTTGCGTCCGAAAAGAAGCACCACGGTCGCGCCTTCAAAATACTCCGTCCACGCATAGACGATACCCGCGCCGATAGCTGTCAGAATCGGAAGGCGGGCATGGCCGACCGGGATCTCGTAGTGAATATAATGCCGATCGATGAATCCGCCGGCAATCAGACCGAGAAGCCCGCCGCAGCCGTTGAAGGTGTCCTTCATCATCTTCACGGGATCGACGAGGAGTTTCCCGTCCACATAATCCATGGGATAGGGCTTCAAAAGGATGTATGCCAGCGAAGCGGCGATCAGTCCGATGCCGACCGCGCCGATAATGTCGGCCCTCCGTGTATTCCCCTCGATGTGCTTCGCGGCCAGCAGCATGATCAGGATCAAGAGCGCCGTCTCAAGGAAGCCGACAAGGACGTCCTGCGGCGTATGGACACCGAGAAAGTTTCGGGAGAACATCGTCAGAAGAATCATCACCGCGCAGACAACGCTGATCCACCTTCTCTTCCGATACTGCCAGACGGAGGCCGTTCCGTAGGTCGCGACGGCGCACATGGTATGACCGCTCGGGAAGGAATACCCGGTCGCGGCGACCTTGGAATCTCCCGCCGGTTCGATCAGAGGGGAGCGGATCCAGGGACGATAGGCGCAGACGGTCAGCTTCAGAAGTCCGTTCACGACCTCTCCGGCCCAGCGCGCCACAAGAAAACGGCAGCCCATTTCTTGTCCGTGCTCCAGAATACCACGCAGGGCAAAAGCATCATGATGCCGACGGACACTTTGCTGATCGCGTTGAAGAATTCGTCGAGACTCCCTCCGAGCGCGTTGCGGAGATTTTGTAAGACAAGCAGGTATTCGATGTCCATGGAATGCTCTCCCATACCGGATTCTGACCGTATCGCAACAAGGTCAGCGCTATTATATCATACCGTTCGGGGACTGTCAAGGCTGGCGCCGGAACAGGGTCTCCGGCAAGGCCGGCGCAGGATCAGCTCTTGAGGATAATCGGGCAGGAGGGGCGGCTGACCTCCGTCCTCCCACACCGCCGCTCATGCGGTCCCGCAAGCGGCAGTTCATGATATATCGCTTCCTGCTTGCCCTGTGCGTCTATTCTCACTGAGCTGCTTCCGCCCTCTGTCCTCGGTTTCCGGCCTGCTTTCAGGCAGAAAGACCCTCCCCGGGGTTTCCGCTTTCAGGCATGTCTCAAGCGTACAGTTCCATCCATCATTATCCGCCGGACCCCTTCCTCTGCCGACTTACATGGGCCTCCCCGGTACTATGGCCCGGACTGACTTCCGCGGGTTCAGCCATGCCTTGCGACATGGGTTACAGCTTGCGCTGCGTTCCCCGCAGACCTCCCCGCCTGAGGCGCAGCAGCCTTCCTTCCGTGCAGCCGCCGCATTTACGCGACAGAGTCCGGGTTGTATATCGTCCGCTCTGTCCCGCATTTTCGCGATTTCTGTTCGTCGGCCCGGAGCTTTGCCCGCGGCTTCCTTCAGATTTCGTCTCGCGGCGGACACCCTTGCCGTTCGGCTGATACTTCCTGCTGCCAGGCGTGCAGCGGACCTTTACCACCGAGCTGTTGCCCATGGCGGGCGTACAACGAAATCAGGGGGCTGTCGCACTAACTCCTGAAATCGGAGAAATGCGACAGCCCTTTTGTGATCCAAACGTATTCGTTATTCTTTTTCTCCTTTATCGAGGAGCTGCGCATAAATGCGCAAAAAGAACCAAAAAGAGGAACTCCCTATCTCCTCGTCGTCCGGGAGATAAAGCTCCCCCGTGTGCAGCTTGTCCTTCATGCTCATCGGATGTTCCTCCTTTGCATTACGGGGGTCAGTTCTCCCCATGCCATACTTCCGTAATGACCGCCTCGTCGCCGAGCCCGAAGGGACAGGCGTCCGACGGGTTGTTGGCGCTGTAATACCGGCGGAGGATATGCGCGCGGCCCTCTTCATCCACCGTGTACCGCAGGAATTCGTCCTTCGCCACAGTATCCAGCCATTCCGTGTCCGGGTGCTCCCAGACCGATTCATACTCTTCCGTCAGACAGCGGCGGGAGGGCATTTCGAGGTGTCCGCCGTGCCTCCGGACAAAACCGTACACATACCGGATGATCGCCGCCCGCTCGTCTCTCGGGTGCAGCATGAGCCAGTCGATCTCGTCGTAGCCCCAGGCGTAGTGGCTGTCGAGGGTCGGCACCGGAGCGTCCGGGCGTCTGCCGAAGTTGTCGAACTCCACCAGATACGGCAGGGAGTCCGCGTACCATCCGGAGGGCGTCATGCCGCCCTTCGACCGTCCCCAGATGCTGTCGACGTATCCCTCCTCCAGCACGCAGGCCAGCGGCCGCTTCGGGATCTCCTTCAGTCGGAGAGGCCATGCGTTGTAGTCGAAGAGGGACACGCCGTCTACCGTGATTCCGTGGGTGTGGGCGTCGCAGAGTACGAAGTGCCGCCGGGCGTGCTCCTTCGCGTAAGCCCGCACCCGGTCCAGCGTCTCCTTCCAGTACAAAAAGCCCTCGTCCTTCGCCCCGATCAGGTGGACCTGCCCGAAGTGAAGGGCCTCGAACCCGTCGTCAATGTAACACCGGGCGCGGTAGTAGATGTACATCCGGGTCTCGAGCTGCCGGATGTCCTCCACCGATCCGCCGTTTTTCCCCCAGTGATTCACAAATGTGCCGTCCGGGTAGAGCATGGCGTCGTAGCTGAAATTCCGCGCCTCAACAGGCAGGCCGAACGCCTCGAACACCCATGCGGGAACGGGCAGGCTGTCGATGTAGGGCTTCCAGATACATTCAAAAATACAACCCTGCAGGATGATCTCGGGATCTGCCCGGTGGATGATCTCCGCTCTCTCCCTCGAGACCCGGCGGTGCTCTTTTTCGTCCGTCGCCTGCCAGATCAGCCCGGACCGCCCGACGAACTTCGCCCCTTCGGAGAGGAGCATCCGGAGGTCGTCGTCAAAGGTGCGGCTCGGCGCGAAATTGTCGTAGGTCAGGCCCGTATGGGTCACGGCGCGGGAGAGGTAGTTTTCCAGCACCTCACGGCTCATGGATCCTTCGAATGCGAAGTTCTTCACGGCGTTTCTCCTTTCGTCAGCGGGAAAAATCCCGGTCTCTGCTCCTGCAGTGCGTCAGAAGCGCGTCAAGGGTCAGCCCGTCCTCCGGGAGGAACGGACGAAATGTGCAGTCCGGTCCGGCAGCCCGTGTCAAGGATGGTCCGGATCCCGGTCCGACGGATGAAATCCTCCGTATTTCTGTCATGATTATACCAGATCCCGCCGTTTGCGTCAAGACAGCTCTGCCTCCGGCAGCATATCCGAACGAAAGGATCGGATGGCAATTTCAACCGACCCCTTCTCAAAACCGTCCGGAAGATGTACAATGAACTTGCCGATGCAGGGCGCGGTACCATCCGACGGGATCCGCCGCATGAAACGAGCCTTGTCTTTTTCCGAAATCTCCACCCCGATTTCCGATAGCCTTCCCATCCCCGTCCTTTTCCGGTCAGAATGGGCCGGTATAATACCGCCATCAACCGAAAGAATACCGCTCCGGCGGATGCGGGAAAGGAAAACCGTCATGAATAAGAAATGCTTCGCCATCCTATCGGCGTCAATCGATAAACGATACGGATCATGGAATTGCGTGTACGGACGCATCCTTCCCGAATTCTTCCCATGCCGCGCGGCCTGTATGCGCGAAGCCGCTCCATATTCTTCGCATAGCTTCCCCGACTTCCTGTGATCCAGGGTCATCCGCTTTCCCGAAAATATCGTTCAAGCCGAACAAAACGGGCAGTTCGCTGGCGTGGAAGCAGCCCATTCCGCTGCCCGGCATTCCATACCGATATTCATAACGCCATACCGGACCGGAATAGCCTGCCAGCATCTCCTCCTGCGGACGCACATAAATGTGATTTGTCAGCGCGTCGCTGAAACGCTGCCTGTAGCTTCGGCCGCCTTTTTTCACGTTCAAATGAAGGAACTTTGCAGCGAGGGGCAGGGCGACGGTCGGGATCGGGTGGATAAACAGATTCCCTTCCTCCGCCGTGTTCCCGATGAGCAGCGGAATCGAGCAGCTTTTTACCATATCCTTCGGCGCGGCGGTTAAGGCAGTTCCGTCAATGACCGGTGAAAAGGTACAGCGGATGTCGCCCCGTCTGAGAATGGCGGAGGAGTATTTTGTGTTTGCCCGTTTCACAGCTTCCTCCGGAAGGACAAGCAGATCCTGCGGGTTCTTTACTCCGGCGTATTTCAGATATACCTGTGTGTTCCGCCGGCTTTCCTGTTCCGTAAAGAAGTGCTCAATGCAGGCCGATTGAACAATGGCTTTATGAAACAGTCCTCCGGCGTCCCGCATCGTCATGAGGGCAAGGATGCACGCGCCGCCCGCGGATTGTCCGAATACGGTGATATTGTTCGGATCTCCGCCAAACGCCGCAATATTCTCTTTCACAAATCGAAGCGCGGCAATCTGATCGTACAGTCCGTTGTTTATAGCAATCCGCTCAAATACTCGCACAATCAAGGTGAACGTTGTTCTTTTCTCCTTTATCGAGGAGAAAAGAACCAAAAGAGGAACTCCCTTGAAGTCCTGAGTATTCCGACCTCTGCGGAGGTCGGGTCAGGGCGTTGCCCCGACACCCCACGAACTTTTTGGGAAAAGTTCGATCAAAAACTAATTGTTGGGCGTAGTGCAGCTAATTCTGAGCATTGCTATAGATCGAAGCCGCGGTCAAGAAAGCGGAGGTTGAGAAAACCGTACAGGTTGAGGCGATAGTTGAAGGTCACGACAACGCAATTGGTTTCCGCGGCAAAGCGGGACAGATCATAGTGTACGTCTGACGACCCGCGTTCTTTTGCTCCGGCTCCGCCCTGACTGTACGATCCGCCGTATATCCAGACCATCACCGGGAGAGGCCCGGACGTTCCTTTCGGAGCAAAGACGTTCAGATAGAGGCAATCAAGGCTGTTGTTGCCGATACAGAACCCGCCTTCGGCCTGAATCGGATTGCGGGATCCGCTTGTCGCTTCCGGTATCCCTTCCCACGGCCTCGGCGGTACAGGATGCTTGAATGCCAGCTCTCCGACAGGAGGGGCGGCAAACGGAATGCCGAGACAGACACTGCAGCCATTCTTTTCAAAACCGCGGATCGAACCATATTTTGTCGTTATGATCGTATTGTCCTCCTGATTCATGCTTCATCCCCTGCGGGATAGATGACCTGATAAAAGCCTTCCCTTTCAAGCACTCTCCCGCTCTCGATATACGGCCGGAGCAGAAGCCGGAGCTCTCCTTCCGACAGGTCCGGCGCAAAACGCACTTCCATCCGGGAGATGAGCGGATGCCCCGCAAAAAGGTCGTCGAGAGCCTGCGCTTTGTCCACGGCCTCCCGCGGCCTGATCTTTCCGCCCGACACGGTCCGGACCGCATCGGCGAGGGCGTCGTAACCGTTCAGGGGACTGACCCGCTTGGATGTAGATCCTCCCGGATCCCGAGAATTTCGGAAAACGCCTCCGCCGCCTTTCGGGCAAACCGGTCAAATCCCCGGTGATCCTCGTTCCCGAAGATCGCCGCCTCGATATAGGCGACGGGCGGATCCTTTTCCCCGCCCAGCCACAGGCGGCAGTTGTCCTCAAACGACAGAAGCAGATACGCCTCGCTCTTTCCGGGGATCTGCCCGATGGTCCGCCCGAGCCGCCGTTTCAGCAGGATCTCCTGCTCCTCCGTGATTTCACAGCTCACCTTTGCCCTGACAAACGGCATCACGCGCCCCTCCATTCTTCGATCTGTCCGAGGATCCTGTCGGCGACCTCCTGATGCTTCATCTGGTAGGTGTGCCCGGTCTTCTCGATGAAGATCAGCCGGTTTTCCGCCGCGGTGGGCATGTGGGCGTTGAGGTTGCGCAGAAACTCCGCCGGATCGCCGTCCGTGAAATTGTCGTAGGTCCCGACCAGCATCGCGCCCGTGCGGGTGATCTTCTCCGCCTCGGAAAAATCCCCCACCGGCGACCTGTGGACGTTGTTCAGCAGCCTGGAGAACGCCCAGTCCCACGCGGTGTGGGCGATGCACTCCACCCAGCCCATGAAGGGGAAGGGCTGCATCGCGTCTCCTTCGCCCCGCAGCACCTGGGACCGGATGATCCGCTTTTCCGCCGCCGTCACACCGGACATCATGTGGTCGAGATTCGCCGGGGACAGGAGGAAGAAGCGTTCCACACGGGGATCGTTGTGCCGGGACAGGTAGTAAATCACCTTGTTCGCGCCGAGGGAGTGGCCGGCTAAAATGATATGCCTGTACCCCTCTTCCTCCGCAAAGGTCAGGTAGGCGTCGATGTCCTCGTCCGTATAGGAAAAGCGTTCGTTCCACGAGCCGATCAGCTCCTCCCGCTTCGTTCTGACGTTGACCGTCCGGATCTGCCCGAAGGCGTCGCAGGTCTGGGCGTAGACGAAATCGATCCCGCCCGCGTTCAGCGTGTCGCCGATGTTGTAGTAGAAGGGGGTGGAGTAGAAATTGCCGTGGATCCCGGTAATGGCGATCATCACCGTATCCGCCGTGCGTTCCTCTCCCTGACGGAACAGGACGCCGTTCAGCACGGAGCCCCGCTCCGTCGGCACGTCGAGGCGGAACATATTCTCCTTAATCATCATACCCGTTCCTCCTTCTGAAAATGCACCGGTGGGCCGGGGACGAGTAGCAGGCGTTGCAGGAGACGCACTTCGAGACGGTCTCCGGGTCCTTTTCCATTTTGCGGGGAAGATCCGGCTCGCAGAGAAGGGGGCGGGACAGGGAGATATACGCAATCTTCGTCCCGTTCAGCGCCTCCTCCATGGCGTCGAGGCTCCGGAAGCCCCCCACCGCGATCACGGGACAGCGCACCGCCTCCGCCGCAGCCGCCGCCGCGGGGACGAAATACCCCTCGTTTTTGTGCGGACGGATCCCCCGGACGGAGGTGCCGTTGCCGCTGACCTCGACGGAGTCGATCCCCGCGTCGTCGAGGAGCCTGCAGATCTTTACGCAGTCCTGCTTTGCCAGCCACTCCGGCTCCTCGCCGCTCTCCGGGATGTCGATCCGCTCGATCTTGAAAATCACCGGCCGCGTCCCGTCGCCCGAGCCGGCGATCATGACGCGGTCGTCGTTTGTCCAGCCCTTCAGGATGGATCCGCCCTGCAGAGCGGTATAGACGTATCTGCTTATCGCGTCCAAGGGGCTGTTGCATTAACTCCTGAAAATGGAGAAATGCGACAGCCTTTTTGTGATTCAAACGGTTTTGTCCTTCTTTTTCTCCTTTATCGAGGAGCCGCGCATCAATGCGCAAAAAGAAGCAAAAAGAGGAACTCTTTTGACGTCCTGGGTGTTCCGACCTCTGTTCCGCTGAAATACTCTGCGGTTATTGTCTGCGCGGCAGCAACGTTCGCCGCCATGACAGCCCTCGAGCGGGACGAGCGGTTTGCGGATTATTGATCGGGGGAGGAAAGCCGCACACCCCTGCGTCGTGAAACGGCAATGGATAAAATCCCTCGGAGGAACAGCACCTTCCGGGGGATTTGAATCATCAGACAAGGTTCACAAAGGGCCTTATCTTTTTTTGAAACCTCCACCCCGATTTCCCCAAACGTTCACAGACCCGACCTTGCCCCGTCAGATTGGCCCGGTATAATACGGCCATCAACCAAAAACAACCCCGGACACAACTTCCGATCATACAAATGCAAAGTGCAGGAGCACGGAAAGGAACGAGCCATGAAAAACACCAACAAAAAGATTCTCGTCAGCATTCTCGCAGGGGCGATGCTCCTCACCTCCGCCACCGCGGTTTCCGCAGCTTCCGTATGGGGCGGCCGTTCCTCCTCCATGACGGGGACCATGGGCGGCATGAGTGAAACCTACGTTTCCAAGACAAATGCCCTCTCCTACGCCGATCTCACCGGCGGCATCGTAAACAGCGAGGACCTCTTCTCCAAGAGGGACCTCAGGCAGACCGCCGACCTGGAAGAAGCCTCCCGCATCACCGTGGAGGACGGGCAGACCATCCGCATCACCTCCGAGGGGGTCTACGTCCTCTCCGGGACCGCGTCGAACTGCACCGTGCGGATCGAGGCCGACAAGGAGGCGAAGATCCAACTGGTCCTCGACGGCGTGAACATCACAAACGACGACTTCCCGGCGATCTGCGTGGTCTCCGCAGATAAGGTCTTCGTCACCACGACAGAGGGCAGCGAGAACACTCTCACCGTCACCGGGACCTTCAAGGCGGACGGCGAAACCAACACCGACGCCGTGATCTTCTCAAAGGAGGACCTCGTCCTGAACGGCAAGGGAACCCTCACCGTCACCTCGGCGAAGGGCAACGGCATCACCTCGAAGGACGATCTCAAAATCACGGGCGGCACGCTGAACGTCACAGCCGCGCTGGACGCCCTGGAGGCCAACGACTCCATCGTAATCTATGACGGCAATATCACCGTGAACAGCAAGAAGGACGGGCTCCACGCGGAAAACGACGATGACGACAGCCTCGGGTATATCTGGATCGGCGGCGGCACGCTGAACGTCACGGCCTCCGACGACGCGATCCACGGAACCTCCTTCGTCCAGGCAGACGGCGGCACAATCACCGTCTCCGGCGCGGAAGGCATCGAGGGGACCTACATTCAGGTGAACGGCGGCGAGATCACCGTCACCGGTACGGACGACGGCCTCAACGGAGCCAACAAGAGCTCGGCGTATGAAACTGCCGTTGAGATCGCGGGCGGCACCCTGAACGTCACCGTCGGCCAGGGCGACACGGACGCCATCGACTCCAACGGCAACATCTATGTCACCGGAGGCACGATCAGCATCACCTCCCAGATGTCCTCCTTCGATTACGACGGCACGGCCACGTATACCGGCGGCACCATCATCGTCAACGGTCAGACCGTCAACAGCATCACGAACTCCATGATGGGCGGCGGCATGATGGGCGGCATGCAGATGGGCGGCCGTCACTGAGCGGACAGGCAACAGAAGAAGAGCATAAGCATCCGGTCGGACGAAGCTTATGGGATGATGAAAGACCGGACAGCATGACGTAAAACAGACAGAACAGGTCAGAAACAGGCGGGCCCGCCTACTGAATACTATATTGCAAAAAGGAGTGAATCAGCATGAAGAAAAGAAGAACGCTCGCCCTCCTCATGGCAGGGATCCTGACAGCATCCGCGCTTGCCATGGGCGCATCGGCCACGGACACGGATTCCGCGCCTCAGGCAGGGATCGAGGAAGAGGAGACCGCCCCGGAGAAGGAAGCAAAGAAGTCCGCTGACAGCGCGTCCGAGGACGGTACGGCCAAAGAAAAGAAGGCAAAGAAATCCGCGGACTCCGCGGAAGACGGCACGGTCAAGAAGAAGGCGAAAACGTCTTCGGACAGCGTCTCCGAAACCGAAACGGCCAAAAAGAAGCCCGGCAAAAAAGGCTCGAAAACCGCCGAACCGGAGGGCGCGATCGGAAAGGAAGCCGCCAAGGAAGCCGCTCTTACCGACGCGGGAGTGGAAGCCGAAGGACGCGTCCGCGGGCGGTACACCGAAAAGGATGGAACCGGGATCTACAAGGTCACCTTCAAATCGGGCGGTCAGCGGTACAAGTACCGGATCGACGCCGTGACCGGCGAGATCCTCGACAAGAGCGTTACGGAGATAACCGAATAAACCACACAGCCCCCGCGACACCGAGCAGATCGGAACCCCGCGGGGGCTTCGTTATGGAATGGAATCGGCGCGGAAGCGTCAGTACAGCTGGCTGATAAATGAGATCACTCCGTCCCGCCACACGGCTTCGATGCTCCCGCCGCAGTTTTCGCAGATGCTTTCGGCGATGCTGAGGCCGATTCCGTAGCCGCCCCGGTCGATGTTGTGGGATTCGTCCTGACGGTAGAATCGGTCGAAGAAGCGGGAGGTGTCGACTCCCTGCCCGTCTGCGTAGGAATTGGAGACGGTCAGAAGCGCGCCCCGGCCCCGCTTGTTCTGCTCCAGCGCGATCCGGATGACGCCCCCGTCGTCGCAGTATTTCACGGCGTTGTCCGTCAGAAGGGTGGTGAGCTGGCGGACCGCGCTGCCGTCGGTCACAAGGGTCACGCCGTCCGGGATGGCGGTCTCCAGCGTCTTTCCCTGCTGGGCGGTCATCGCCTCAAAGGGGGCGACGGATTCCCTCACGGCCGCGGAGATGTCCGTCACCTCCCGCTTCCCGCGGTTTTCCTGCTCCCGGGAGCGGGTAATCATCACAAGGTTCTGAATCAGCCCGTTCATCCGGTCCACCTGCCGGATCGTGGACCGGGTCCATTCGCTCTCCCCCTCCGTGAGCTCCGTCATTTCCGTGTTGGCGCGGATCACGGCGAGGGGCGTTTTCAGCTCGTGGCTGGCGTTGGTGATGAAGGCGTCCTGACGGCGGCTGTTCTCGATCTCCGGCTCGACCATCTTCCGGGAAAAGCCCCGCACCAGAAAGAACGTGATGAGCATCCCGAGGAATGCGACACCGCCCGTGGCATAGAGAAGCCGCATCCGGGTGTAGACGATCCCGGAGGTGTCGAGCAGCGCGAGCCTCGTGCCGCCGTCCTCTCCGTCGGCCCGCTTGTAGGAGTAAACGCCGACCCGCCCGCTGTCCCGCCTTCTGCCGAGAGCAGTCTCCGCGACGGAGCGCAGATTTTCATGGGCGTCCTCCCCGGAGGATTCCCTTGACCAGCCCGCGTGAAACGCCGTTTCCTCCCCGTCCGCGTCATAGACGAACAGGTAAAAATTATCCCGGTGATAGGACGGCGCGAACACCTCGAGGACGGAGAGCGGCGTTTCCGTGCGGGGCGAGGCGAATCCTTCCCCATTGTCCGCGAGCAGGCCGTCCAGCGTCCAGCCGATTTCCCGCTGGCTGACCGCGTAGTTGGTCAGGTTCAACAGTCCCCCGATGAAGAGCATGGCGAGGAAGATGGAGACCATGGCGACGAGGATGAACTTGTGCCGCAGCTTTTCGATCCCGCGCTCACTCATGGGCAGCCTCCCCCATGTTCAGGCGGAAGGAGCCTCCCCGCTCCCCTTCGATGCCCGCGGCGGATCCGACGGCCCGGAGCTTGCCGCGCAGATAGGACACATAGAGCCACACCGTGTCCGCCTGTGCCTCCGGTTCCTCCCGCCAGACGCGCTCTAAAAGCGTCTCCGTGGACAGGGCGGCATCCGGATTGGAGAACAGGGCGTGGAGCAGCTCGAACTCCTTCACGGACAGGCGCACGGAATTTTTCGCGCAGAGGGCGAAGGTCGCGGGATCCAGGGTGAGGTCTCCCCGCCGCAGAGGTTCGCCGCCATAAGTCCGGCTTCTCCGCGTCATGGCCCGCACCCGCGCCAGAAGCTCCTTCATGGCGAAGGGCTTCGGCAGGTAGTCGTCCGCTCCGGCGTCCAGACCCGCCACCCGGTCGTCCACCTCGGCCTTGGCCGTCAAAAGGAGGACCGGAGTCAGGATGTGCCGCGCCCGCAGCTCGGAAAGCACCGTCAGCCCGTCGGCCTTCGGCATCATGATGTCGAGAATGATCCCGTCGTAGCTCTCCGTTTTGATATAGTTCAGCGCTTCTTCCCCGTCCGCCGCGCTGTCCACGTCGTACCCCTCCCGGGTCAGAAGGACGGTCACGGCGCGGTTGAGGTCCCGCGTGTCCTCCGCAAATAAGAGCTTCATGCCGTCATTCCCCGCTTTCGTTCAGGATCATATCGCGGAGCGTCTGCATGCTCACGTCCGTGGAGGCCAGCTCGTCCGCGCACCGCTTCAGCTCTGCCCGGATCAGGGCCCCCGGTTCGCCCTTCTTGTAGGTCAGGTGGTGCTCCAGCGCGGCCCAGGTGTCCATGGAGATGGTGCGGAGCTGGATCTCGGCGAAGTATCCGTCCAGGCGCAGGATCATGTGATAGCTCCGGTATCCGTTGGGTTTGGCCGCGCGGATATAGTCCTTCTCCTGAACGAT
>Ga0256405_10007031_pt1 | contig 17371 bp, 20 predicted proteins | sample RumenRJG_02DNA_FD_189096 | JGI IMG/M metagenome (GOLD analysis project Ga0256405, IMG submission 189096) | Bovine rumen microbial communities from Lethbridge, Alberta, Canada - RJG_02 | ecosystem: Host-associated > Mammals > Digestive system > Stomach > Rumen | place: Canada: Alberta...
TTTTTTTATAAGAAGATTTCATATAATCTTTTGAAAAATTCTTAGCTATTGTTCCTATCCAGCCTTTTATAAGACCTTTTTCTTCGTAGGACTCTGATTTTTCCCAAACTTTGATATAAACTTCTTGTTCTATATCTTCGTTTTGCTCTTGTGTTATTAATCTGATAATGTTTTTGACATTATTTTGATTGTTTGTAATTATCTTCTTTAAATCCATTAATTTAAACTTATCAATCCGTAACTGTCTATTGGCATACCATATTCATTTGTTGTTTGAGATGTTTCTGTATATGTTGTACTTGCTGTTATTGTTGTGTATCCGTATTGTGTAAAGTATCCGATTAGCATTCCGGTGAACATTCCAAAACACAGTATACAAGCAACTTTAAGTTGAGTGAAACTTCTTTTCCTTTGTCTTGCGTAATAAGGTTTTACTTCTTGAAGCAGTTCTGAAACTTTATCCATTTTTTCTTTTTCTGCTCTGCAATCCGGACATTCTTTCAAATGTTCTTCAAGTTCTGTTTCATCTCTGAATAAGTATAAACTTTTAAATTTTGTACATTTTTCGTTCATAATTTTTATCCTTTACACCAATATAACGATTTGAAAACTAGAATGTTCATTTTTTACAAAAAATAATTAAGAAATGTTAAGTGTAAATAAATCACTAAATTACAAAAGTCTTTTTTTATGCTACTATTAGCGTAATATAAAGGATAGAAGAAATGGAAAAAAGAGATACTTGGAATTCTAGATTCACTTTTATAATGGCGGCAGTTGCATCTGCTGTTGGCTTAGGAAATATGTGGCGTTTCCCAGGAATTGTTTATCAAAATGGTGGTGGAGCGTTTTTAATACCTTATTTTATTGCCATTGTAACTGCAGGTATTCCATTACTAGCAATGGAAATATCAATTGGTAAACATTTTCAAGCCGGTGCGCCTATTGCTTTGAAACAGCTAAATCCAAAATTTGAATGGATTGGTTGGCTTGGTGTGGGTACAGCATCTTGTATTGCATCTTATTATTCTACTGTTCTCGCTTGGGTAATATATTATGTATATTTATCATTTTCATCTCCGTGGATGTATAAACCGGCAGCCGATATATTTATGACTCATGCACTTCAAGTTTCAAGCGGAATGTTTGATATTGGCGGTTTTGTTCCTTGCGTTTTAATTGCAATGATTATTGGCTGGTTTTTTATATGGATTTGTATAAGAAACGGTGTTGATTCAGTAAGTTCTGTTTTGAATTACGTTGTAACAGTACCATTATTGTTACTTGTTATATTGATTGTAAGAGCGGTAACGTTACCTGGAGCTATTGATGGTATTTACTATTATCTTGTTCCGGATTGGTCAAAGTTATTAAGTCCAAGCGTTTGGGCGGCAGCTTACGGTCAGGTATTTTTCTCTTTAAGTATTTTATTCTCGATTATGGTTGCTTATGGTAGTTATTTACCAAAAGATGCACCCGTTACATCAGATAGTATAATAATTGCCTTGGCAGATGCTTTTATTAGTTTTATTGCAGGATTTGCTTGTTTTGGTGCATTGGGATATTTATCTCATATTCAAAATACACCAATTTCAGAAATGACACATTCCGGAATAATGCTTGCATTTGCAACTTATCCTACTGCAATCGCAGCTATGCCTGGAGGTAAATGGATGGTTATTTTATTCTCTCTGATATTCTTTGTTATTCTATTTACATTAGCTCTTGGTTCGGTATTCTCAATTGTTGCAGGTGTTACAACATCATTTAAGGATAAATTTGGTACTTCTAAACGTAAGACTGCGACATTCTTCTGTGTTGTAGGTTGCTTAATTGCAATGATTTACACAACAAAAGCCGGTTTATATTGGGTGGATATTGTTGACCACTTTATGAATGATTTTAACTTGATTGCAATAGGTTTAATTGAAACGGTTGCTTTAGGCTGGATTTATGGAGCGGATAAAGTTCTTGAAATAATTAATAAGGATTGCAAATATAAATATGGAAAATCTTGGGTATTTTGTATTAAATACCTTTGTCCGATTGTGTTTGCAACAATTGTAGGAAGTTATTTATTTGAAAATATAAGGCATCCATACGGTGGTTACCCTATTTCAAACCTTCTTGTTGCCGGTTGGGGTTTTGTTTGCGTAACAATTGTATTTAGTATTTTGATGACTTTCTTTAAAGACGTGAAAAATCAATAAATTATATGATAAAAAACGATTAAGAATGCTGTAAAGTGGGTATATATAAAATGGAGGCGAAGCTATGAGTTTTGACGTAAATCCACTTAACAACAATATTCCTCAATTAAAAGCATCAAAAACTCAAGATGGTGGTGCGGGTAATACCGGTTATTTTGAGAAGAAAAAGAAAGAAAAGGAAGAAGAAGAATTCAATAAAAGCCTTTTTAAGAAGAAAGAGGATACTTTTACATTAGAAGATGCAAAAGATATTGCTTATGTTGAGCCTACATTTTTAATGAAAATAGTGGAAGCTATCAAGGCTATTTTTAAAAATCTATTTCACTAATAAATCAAAGACTTCCCAATTAAAATTTTTCTTATTTACCCAATCAAGAATGGCTCTGTGGTCTAAGTTTTTTAACCTGTTAAACATAAAGCCGTAATTTTCGGTTACATTCATTGACAGTGCGGGTATTTTTGCATCGTTTGCGAGGGTTTCAACTTTATAATCGTAATTTATTGCAAGTGTTTTTATTCCGTATTTTAAGGCAATAAGAATTGCGTGAAATCGCATTGCTATCATATATTCAAGGTTAGCCATTAATTTTATAATTTCTTTTGGAGTCTTACCAAAAATTACATTTGTTTTGAGATTAGGGTTAACTGAAAGCAAAAGACTTTCAAAATGTTTGCAAACTTCTAAATCGTTGCTGTCTTGCAAGGAGTATATTTCAATTTCTTTATCGGAAAAATCTATTGCAATACGATTAGCAAGTGTTATTAATAATTTCTCGGATAGTGTTTTAAAACTTCTTAATTGAACTCCAACCCTATTTTCCGGATGTGAACCGGAAACTTCTAAATCATATAGAGGGTCGCAAACAAGTTCTGTTTTTACCCCCCAGCCTCTTAACAAAAACAAGCTTTTATCATCTCTAACGCTTACCCAACGGCATTTTTTTAGTAGCCGTTTTGTAATAAATTCTCCAAATTTGTTTGATATTGGTCCTATACCTTGTGCAAAAATTATTACATCTTTTTTATAAAATTGAGCAATAAAAATTACAAAAAGGTAGTAAAAAAGACTTTTTACACTGGTTGCATCTTGGAGTAAGCTTCCACCTCCGGATATTAAAATATCCGATTTTGAAATCGTTTTTATTATTTTTCTTATATCAAAACTTTTGATTGATTTTACTTGATGTATTTTAGAAGTTTTATCCGGATTTGTAGAAAATACCGTAATATCAGCTTCTGCTTTTTTTAATCTTTGTACAAGAGTTTCTAAAATAGCTTCATCACCGAAATTATCAGCTCCATAATAACCCGATATTGCAACCTTTTTGCTCATATTAAGCCTTTATAGTATTTAAAATGTTTTTTGCCCTTCTTGTTATTTCATCAAACGATAAATCTTGATAAAAATCTCTGCCGATACCGACTGCTTTAGCTCCCGCATTTATATATGCAGTAACTTCTGATAATTTAATATGTCCCATAGGCATAATATTTAAGAAAGGCATTGGTCTTAGGATATCCTGAATATATTGTACTCCGCCTAAAGCTGTAACAGGAAAAATTTTTATCAATGGAACTCTTGCCTGCCAAGCTTCGTAAGCTTCATTTGGAGTTGATGCGCCTGCTATAAAAGGCATTTTTTTGTTTTTGGAAATCTTTATCATATTCATTTGATAAATTGGTGAAGAAAATAATTTTGCTCCGCTTTCGATAGCTTGTTCAGCCTGTTGTTGAGTAATTATTCCGCCTGCACAAACAAAAGCATCTTTTGATACTTCTTCAATTGAATCATATAATGATGGATTTTCAACAACTATTTCCATTACTTTTATTCCGCCTTCAATTAATGCGTGAGCTATATCAATTGCATTTTGGGCGTTTTTGCTTCTCACTATCGGATAAATTTTTTCTTCTTCAATTAAATCCATTACATTTTTGTTCATAGTAGTATCCTTTTTTATGGTTTTATTATATCATGAAATAAAGTATAGTTTAAGGAATATTTCATGAAAAAGTTACCGTCATTTTTAATATCTTTTATAATATTCATAGCATTTACAATATTGATTTTTGTGGCATACGTTATATTTAGCAGTTTCTTTGAACCGGGTGTATACAACCTTATGGTAAGAAATTTTGTTGCCAGCAGCAAAGGTTCTGACGGTATTGTTCTTGTTGTAATTGACGATGAGTCAATTGAACGCTATCGCTGGCCGTGGAGCAGAGACTTGTACGCAAAAATATTTGATTATTTGGGACACTACACAAATGCGAAAATAATCGGATTTGATGCTGTTGTTACAACTCCTGATGTTAATAATCCAAAGGCTGATTTACAACTTTACAACACAATTAAAGATATTGATAATTTTGTTGGCGGTTTTAGTTTACTCAACGGAAATTATCCGGATGCGGAATATGGTAAGTTATATGATAAAAAATTTGAGGCAAAATTCAGTTATCCTATAAATATGGAATATAAACCTCAGGAAAGACCTCGTTATAACAGTCTTTCAAGGTATCCTGACGGTTATTTTGATACTTTGAGGAGAGTAGGATGCGTAAAAGTATTCACACACCCTATTGATGGTTATATTAAGGATATTCCGCAATTAATTTATTACAAAGGCAATTATTATCCGTCTTTGGGGTTGAGAATGTTCGCTTATTTGAACAATACCAGAGAAATAAAGCTTACAAAATCACATTTGGTTATAATAGGTGATGAAGAAATAAAAATAAAGTATCATAGACGTTGGGGCGGTATTTGTAATTTCTTGCACTTTTATAAAAATTACAAAAATTCCGATTATACACATAGAACGTACTCTGCTGTAGATATTTTGGATTCTATGGATGCAATAAAAGCCGGTAGGAAACCTAAAATTGATCCTAAGAATTTTGATAATAAAATTGTATATGTCGGCGCCAATGCAAAAGCTCAAGGCTTGGGTTTAGAGGATGCTGCGCCGACACCTATGCACAATAAGCATCCCGGTGTTGATATTCAAGCAACAAACTTAGACAACTTAATTCATAATCAAGTCGTGCGTTCGGTAACTTCAAATCAAGAATTTTTGCTTAATTTAATCTTAGTTATTGCCGCTTTTATAATTGTTGCAAAATTTTCCTTGATAGCAGGACTTGGAGTTATGGTTCTAATGGTATTGAGCTATATTTTCTTGTCGGTGTTAGCATACAAGTTAGATTTTGCAGTTCCTGTAATCACTCCTATTGCATTGCAAATGGTAACAATGATTTTTGGTTATTCAAGAAAATTCATTGTTGAATCAAGAAACAAAGAAAAAATCAAAGATGCAATGGGTAAATATATCTCACAAGACATTATGGAAAATGTTGTAAGTAATATTGATAACGTTAAACTTGGTGGTAAAAAAGCGGATGTAACAGTTCTTTTTGCCGATATAAGAGGCTTTACATCAATGAGTGAGAAGCTTGAACCTGATGAAATTTCAGTTATTTTAAACGAATATTTTACGGCTCTTGAACCAATAATCAGTAGTTATAACGGTGTTATTAACAAATTTATTGGTGATGCTGTAATGGCAATATTTGGAGAGCCTATTCAGGATAAAGACCATGCTGTGAATGCTGTTAAATGTGCAAATGCAATGCTTTTGAAGGTTCGTGAACTTCAACATAAATGGTTGGAAGAAGGTAAACCGAAGATTGAAATAGGTGTCGGCATTAATACAGGTGAAGCGTTTGTCGGAAATATAGGTTCTGAAAAGCGTTTAGAGTATACAGTTATCGGTGATATGGTAAACCTTGCAAGCCGTATTGAAAGCTACAATAAGGTATACAAAACCCAGTTTTTAATAAGTTCATCTACGTACGAGCATGTAAGAGGTATTGCAGACGTTATTAAAATTTCTGAGGTTAAAATTCGCGGTAAAGAAAAGAAAATGAATATTTATGAGGTTTTGAGGCTAACAAAATGAGGCATTACCTTATAGTAGACGATTCTCAAAGCTGGAATAATTATCACTACAACAATCTAAAAGCTCTTTACGGTGATGAAATCGAAATAGACAGGGCGTATTCTGCTCGTGAGGGTTATGATTGGGTTTATAATTATATAGATAATCCTTATGATGTAATAATAACAGACCTTTCAATGGAATACGATTTTGCACCAAAGTTTGCGGGAGAATGGTTAGTAGAACAGATACAGCTTTTAAAACAGTATTACAAAACAAAAATTGTAATTATATCAGGTTCAATGCAGATAAAAAGTATAGCAGAAGGCCTTGGAACAGACTATGTTCCAAAAGCGGTAATTGCTAACGACGATACAGCCTATCAAAAAATCTAAACCATGAGGAATAGTATAACAGCATAATCGCTTATTTGACTTTAGGATGCGCAAATTTCTTCTGCTGCACTATGGCATTTCAGGCAAGCTCTGTAATTCTTAGGCAGTCATTCGTAGTACCGATATGAATAATTAATCGTACACTCGGTCTTGTCGACCATATCTGTCTGCGGGCATGCCCTACATTAATAATATTCCACGCTCATGTTAGCAAATAACGTACATCATGAAAACATGAAGTTATTGTAACAAACTTTTGTTATACTGTTCAAATGCTTGTTTTATAGAGTCCTCATAAGGCGCTCTTAAAATTCCGACTTCAGTTATAATACCTGCAATAAGTTCATTTGGAGTTACATCAAATCCCGGATTTATTACGTTTACTTTATCAGAACAAATAATTTTTCCGTTTATGTGTGTAACTTCTTCGTGTGAGCGTTCTTCAATCGGAATTTCTTTGCCGGATTTAATATTAACGTCAATCGTAGAAAGCGGAGCAGCAATATAGAACGGAACGTTATGATATTTTGCAGAAATAGCTACGGTGTATGTCCCAATTTTATTTGCAGTATCACCGTTTGCAGCAATTCTGTCAGCGCCTACACAAACCATGTCAATCATACCCTTACTCATAAAATAAGAACACATCCCGTCGGTTATAAGAGTTACAGGAATACCATCCATTGCAAGCTCAAATGTTGTAAGTCTTGCACCTTGTTGGCGAGGGCGAGTTTCATCTGCAAATACTTGAATAGTATTATCTTTGTCATAAGCTGAGCGTACAACGCCTAATGCCGTACCATAACCGCCTGTTGCCAATGCACCTGCGTTGCAATGTGTTAGTATTGTTGCGCCCTTAGGAACTACTGTTGCACCGTTATCACCTATTTTTTTACATCTTTCAATGTCATCTAATTCTATTTCAACAGCTTTTTCTGTTAATTTTTCAATTAAAGTTTTTATATCCGATGTTGAATTTTCAATAATTTCTCTTTGTTGTTTGCAAGCCCACATTAAATTAACGGCGGTAGGTCTTGATGTCGCCATATAGTCAGCTTTCTCAATTAATTGCTTTTTAAATTCTTCAAAAGATAAATTTTGTTTTTCAAGTTCTTGTGCATATAAAACAACTCCGTGTGCGCCTGCAATACCGATTGCCGGAGCGCCTCTTACAATCATTGTTTTAATAGCATCATACATTTGTTGACCTGTTGTAACGTCAATGTATTTGTATTCATAAGGTATAACGGTTTGGTCAAGCATTCTTGAAACTCCGTTTACCCATTGAATGGGTCTTATTTTAGATTCAAAAGTCATTTGTGTACCTCTTTATTTTATTTCAAAATCAAAACTTTCATTATTTTCTTTTTTAAGTCCTGTCAGAACTTCATAAACATAAGATGTTGCAAGTCCTGCAAAAGCGTTCATTAATGCGCTGAGTAGGGCTAAGAAAAATATTAGCATAAACATAACTACAATACTTCCGAAACTGTTAAAGAAAAATCTCATTATAAAATGCGCTTTAAATGATGCTAATGGGATAAGACCTAAAATTATATCGCATGGAACATAAACGATGGCTGCAGCAATAAAAGATACGAAACCGACTACAGCACCCAAAATAGAGCCTTCTCTCATGTCAAAAATACCGATTAAATTTTCACGTTTCATATAAACTAAAATTCCTGCGGATAAACAAATAACCAAAATGGTAATAGAGAAAATATTTATAAACGGAAATATTGTTAAAAATCCTAAAACACCTCCGGCAAGTGCGCTTAAAATAGCTATCTGTTTAAGTAAAAGTTCGTTAATCATATTTATTGTCCTTATCTTGTAATCAATTCTAAATTCTTTCTGGTATGACAAATCGCAATAGCAATCGAATCAATAGTATCATCCAATTTTGGTAAATTGTCATTTTTTAGAGCGATTTTTACCATTTGTTCAACCTGCTTTTTGTCAGCTCTGCCAAATCCTGTTAACACCTGCTTAACTTCCATTGGAGTGTATTCATAAGTTGGTATTGAATATTTTTCAAGAGCCATAATAATAACACCTCTTGCCTGTGCAACCGGAATGATTGTTGTTTGATTTCTGAAATAAAAAAGTTTTTCAACAGAAGCAACATCAGGTTGGTATTTTTCGATTATAACTGAAATATCTTGAAATATTTCATATAATCTTGAAGCTTCAGAAGTATTTTTGTTTGTTTGAATAGAGCCGGATGTAATCAACTGAAAATTGTCGCCGTTAGCTTCAACGACGCTATAACCTACAATTGCCATACCAGGATCTATACCCAAAATCTTCATAATCATATTATATCAGTGTTTTTTGTTAATGCAAAGATTTAACAAAACTAAAAAACGAATATGAATTTTTGTAAAGTGTTAAAAAGACACTAATAACGATAATTTAACCAAATTGAGTAAAATCAATAAAAAGAAAAAGTTGACATGAAATAAAATGTATGCGATAATGTACTTGTGAATTAAATAGTGTAGACTTAACACTAATTAGTGAACTACATTTACCCGACAAACATATAAACTCCTAAATTAATAAACACTAAAAAGAGACCATTAGGATGCAGAAAACATACACTCAACAAATGAGTGTTTTTTTTTGTTTGACAAATTAATGTTAACAGTGGATAATGATAGTGTTAGGAGACAGCAAAGGAGGCAAAACGCTTATGAACACACAATTTCACCTGTGGGTCGGGGGCAAATCCTCTCATAGTAATAGTTTTAGCCTAATTGATAAAATTGCAAGTGTACTTTATAGAGGCACTAAGATACTAAGGCACTAGGATTTTGATGTTCTTAGTGCCTTAGTATCTTAGTAACTTTATTTACTACCATGTGTAGTGCGTAGATATTTTCTATTCACGACACACTGACATATTGTAAATTATAGTTTAAATTGGCATTTACAAAATATTAAGAGCGTAGTAAAATTATAACAATAATTTACACGCTCTTTTTAGTATTCAAAAGAAAGGATTTATAAATGAATATAAGAAACATTATTCCTAATTTTATGGTTAAAAATCAAACAAAAGCTACTAATAATATGCCTAAAACAAAGCCAATGCCTATGGATAGCGTAAGTTTTTCAGGAAGTATTAAAGATAATGAACAAAAATTTATCGCATTACGTGATAAATTGGCGGATAATATGAAAGCTGTTACAGGCGGTGCTGAGGCTGCAAGCTGGGATTTTTATATTAACAGTACTCCTGAAAATATGGATAAAATGAATGCAGCTCAAGATAAAATGAATGAGTTTTACGACAATAAAGATGTTTATGCAGAATTAAAAGAAATTAATGACAAAGGCGGCGTTGGTGAAAAACATTTAAAAAAACAATTAAGAACATTAACAAGTGCTTTTGGTGATGGTATTGAGTTTAAAGAAGAACTCAAAGCTATGAATGAAAAAGAAAATGAAATTTCTCAAAAATTAAATTCATATCAAATGACAATTGACGGCAAACCTGTTTCTAAAGCCGAATTATCAAAAATTATGGAATCTGAAACAAATCCGGAAATCCGTAAAAAAGCAGCAGATGCAAAGATTAAATCAGGCGATTTAATTGCGGATGATTTGGTTGAACTTGTTAAGATGAGAAATGATTTTGCAAAGAAAAAAGGTTATGATAATTATTTTGACTATAAAATAGCAGAAGATTACGACATTCAGCCAAAAGAACTTGATAAACTTTTAGATGATGTTGCTAAAAATACTAAAAAATCAAACGAAAAAGTTATGGCAGGTATCAAAAAAGACTTGTCAGAAGCATTTGGAGTTAAACCTGAAGATTTAAGAAGTTATCATTTTGGCTATTTAGCAGGCGAAGATCCTGAAAAAGTCGTTAATGACAAAATTACATCAAAAGAAGATGTTGTTGATATTTGTAAAAAAGCTTACAAAGGAATGGGTTACGATGTAGAAAAATTGCCTATTACATTGGATTTATTCCCTCGTGAAAATAAAAATACCCACGGATTTTCATTCCCAATTGAAGCAGGTAAAGATGCAAGAATTTTAGCAAATTTAACTGATAATGTTTCAAGCGTTGATACTTTAATGCATGAACTTGGACACTCTGTATTTACTGTAAAAACTGATGACAAATTGCCTTACATGGTTCAGGATACTACAAGCACTATGACAGAGGCAGTTGCAATGATGATGGGTGATATGATTAGAACAGAAGGTCTTGTAAAAGATAGAATTTCGCCTGAAATTAGTGAAAAATTTGAAAAATCTCTGGGTAAAGAAGAATCAACTTTTGTTGGTTCAAGTATGGCTATTATTGATTTTGAACGTAATATGTATAAAAATCCAGATCAAGATTTAAAACAATTATGGAAAGATATGAGTGTTAAATACAAAGGCAGAAGTGAAAAAGACGAAGCTACAAATGAATGGGCAACTATTCCGCACTTCTTATCTCACCCTGCATATTACCAAAATTATTTTAGAGCATCATTAATCAAAGCTCAATTATATGAAGCTTTGACTGAAAAATTTGGCAAATTAACTGAAAATAAAGAAACAGCAAACTATTTGGATAATAATTTATTCAAATACGGCGGTTCAAAAGATGATAACGAAATTTTAACTGAAATTACAGGAAAAGAATTAAGCGCAGATGCTTTTTGTAACAGACTTAACAAGTTAGTTGAATAATAGTTATTATGGCAAAAGATTTAGTTGTTATTCAAAATTTAATATATGAAATCAGGGGCTGTAAAGTTATGCTGGATAGTGATTTGGCAAAACTTTACGGTGTTGAAACAAAAGTTTTAAATCAATCTGTAAAGCGTAATGTAAAACGCTTTCCAAGTCATTTTATGTTTAAATTAACAAAAGAAGAATGGCAAATTTTAAGGTCACAATTTGTGACCTTTAGGGATGATATAAGAAAATATCCTCCTTATGTCTTTACAGAACAGGGAATTGCGATGTTATCCAGTGTTCTGAAATCTGAAAAAGCAATTCAGATTAATATTCAAATTATGGATACGTTTGTTAAGATAAGACAATATGCACTTCAAACCACGCAAAAAAATCTTGAAATCGAAGAATTAAGAAAGTTATTGATGTTATATATTGAAAAGAATGACAGCAGAGTAAACGAAATTATTCGAGTTTTGAATAATTTACTTGAAAAACCTAAAGAAACAAAACACATAGGATTCTAGCCTCTGAGTTTTTCGACAAATCGTTTTAATCGTTCCATTGCAATTTTTAGGGTGTCAAGAGAATAAGCATACGATATTCTTAAAAAACCTTCTCCGCTTTCACCGAATGCTGTTCCCGGAACAGCTGCAACGTGTTCTTCCTCAAGAAATTTCGTTGCAAATTCTTCACTTGTCATTCCAAATTCTTTTATACAAGGGAAAACATAGAATGCCCCGTTTGGTTCAAAACATTTTAATCCCATATCTTTAAACGCACTCAATAAAAACCTTCTGCGTTGGTTATATGAAATTTTCATTTCCAAAACATCATTATCACCGTTTTTAAGTGCTTCAACTGCGGCATACTGACTAATTGTAGGTGCGCACATAATTGCGTATTGATGAATTTTCGTCATTTGCTTAATGAGTTCTTTTGGTGCGCAGGCATAGCCCAAACGCCATCCTGTCATTGCGTAAGCCTTTGAAAAACCGTTAATTAAAAGTGTACGTTCTTTCATTCCGTCAAGACTTGCAATAGAAACGTGCTGACCGTTGTATGTTAATTCGCTGTATATTTCATCAGAAATTACAAAAATATCTTTTTCAATAACAATTTTTGCTATTTTTTCTAGGTCAGATTTACCCATAACCGCACCTGTCGGATTGTTTGGGTATGGAAGAATTAATATTTTTGTTTTATCGGTAATAGCATTTTCTAATTCTTCTGCAGTTAACCTAAAATCATTTTCTGCTTTTAAGTTGATATAAACATTTTTTGCACCTGCCAAATCTGCACAAGGAGCATAAGAAACATAAGACGGTTGCGGAATAATAACTTCGTTCCCTGTGTTAACCATTGCACGCAAACCAATGTCAATGGCTTCCGAGCCTCCGACTGTTACAAGAATTTCATTATCAGGATTATAACAGATATTTTGCTTGCGTTTAATATAGTTTGAAATTTCTTCTCTTAGCGGTTTAAGACCTGCGTTTGAGGTGTAGAACGTTTTACCTTTTTCAAAAGCATAAATTCCCTCATCACGTATGTGCCAAGGGGTATCAAAATCAGGCTCTCCAACACCAAGTGATATAGCGTCTTTCATCTCGCTTACTATATCAAAAAATTTGCGAATACCTGACGGTTTGATATTTTTTACTTTTTCTGAAATTGGTATGCTCATGGAGTTATAATTTCTCTTTCGTCTTCGTGTTTTTTGTCTAAAATTGTTCCGTGATCTTTGTATTTTTTCAGGATAAAGTGAGTTGCAGTACTCAAAACACTTTCAAGTGTTGATAATTTATCTGATACAAAGGCGGAAATTTCTTTTAATGATTTTTCTTCTAATGTTACCAAAAGGTCGTAACCACCTGAAATTAAGTAAACTGATTTAACTTCAGGATAGTTATAAATTCTTTCTGCAATTTTATCAAAACCTTGACCACGTTGAGGTGTAACACGAACTTCAATTAGAGCATTAACTTTTTCAACAGAAGTTTTATCCCAGTCGATAAGTGTGTGATATCCGCAGATAATACCCTCTTTTTCAAGATTTGCAAGTTCATCTAAAACTGCTTGTTCTGTAACACCAAGTATTACGGCTAGTTCTTTTAAATCAATACGGCTGTTTTTTTCAATAACCGTCAATAATTCTTCTCTCATTACATCTCCTTTTAAGTCTTGAGATTATTATATTACATCTGATTTGAAAAATCAGTACAAAAATTTATTTTTAGGCTAAATATATGATTAATGTTCTTGCAAATAAAACTTGTGATGATATAATTGTTTCACAAGTGTTTATTACATTAGTTATATGGAGTTTAGAAAATGCAAGAATTAGAAAAACAGTTCCACATTCATTGTGTTGAAGGTGATGTAGGTCGTTACGTTTTATTACCAGGAGATCCTGGCAGATGCGAATCAATCGCAAAATTATTTGATGATGCTCATCACGTTACACAAAACAGAGAATACAATATTTACACAGGTACTTTGTTAGGTGAAAAAGTTAGTGTTTGCTCAACAGGTATTGGCGGCCCATCTGCTTCAATCGCAATGGAAGAATTACACAATATCGGTGCTGATACATTTATTCGTGTTGGTACTTGCGGTGGTATTGATCTAAACGTTCAATCAGGCGACATTGTTGTTGCAACAGGTGCTATCAGATTTGAACATACTTCAATGGAATATGCTCCTATTGAATATCCTGCAGTTGCTAATATTGATATTACATTAGCATTAAGACAAGCCGCATTAGCAATGGGCAAAACAACTCACACAGGTGTTGTTCAATGTAAAGATGCTTTCTATGGTCAACACAGTCCTAAGAAAATGCCTGTTTCTTATGAATTATTAAATAAATGGGAAGCTTGGAAACGCTTGGGCGTTAAAGCTTCTGAAATGGAATCAGCAGCATTATTTGTTGTGGCAGATGCTTTGAAATGCCGTTGCGGATCTTGTTTCCACGTAATCTGGAATCAAGAAAGAGAAGCAGCAGGAATGGATCAAAAAATGAGTGAAGATACTTCAGCAGCAGTAAGAGTAGGTGTTGAAGCATTAAAACTTATCATTCAACAAGATAAAGCAAACAAATAGTTTTATAATTTATTTTTATGACGGGACTTGCGTTTTTACGCAAGTCCCACTTTTTTGACCGTAAAAATACGTACGTATTTTTACGGTCTTTTTTATTCAACGATTTTAGTAAAATTTGATAATGAATTAAGGTACTTGCAATAAATTCTATTTAATAAGTAGGAATAAAAAATATAAAATAGGTAAAATAGCAAAAACAGAACCTAAAATTTGAAATAAAAAAATAAACTTATTATTTAAAAATTCTTGATCTTTTATTTTCCAAGCAAATATTTCCTCTAATACCAAAATTATAATTGATAATGACAAACAAAAAGCCGCAAATGAAGCAATAATAGTAAATATAATCATTAAAGGAAAGGATAGTTGATCTTCATTCCTATAAGGGAAAAAACATTTAAAAAATAAAATACAAACAACCCACCCGCTAATACCAAGAAAATTAAAACTATATTTATTTCTAAATCTATCTAAAATTTTCATAAAAGTATCTTACAAAAAGCAAAGGAGAAAAACAATGGACAAAAAGATTAAATTTGACAACGAAATGAAAGCTCTCGCACAAGGAGTATATAAATGGAATGAAAAATCTATTCCAAAAGATTGGATTAAAATAGCAGAAAAAGATAATAAAAGCACAGGTTTTCATGCAAAAGCATTTTTTAAAAACGGAAAAATTGCAATTGCAATACAAGGCTCAGATTTTGAAAATGGTGGAAAGGATTGGACAGATAATAACATTAAAATGTTTGAAAAACATTTACCAAATCAATACATTGATGCACAAGATTTTTATGAAGAAATTAAAAAAGATTTTCCACAAAAAGAAATTATATTTACAGGTCATTCACTGGGTGGCAGTTTAGCACAATTAATGGGTAACAAAACAGGTTGTGAAACAGTAACTTTTAATGCTTATGGAGTGGCTGATTTTGCAGATAATAAATATTCTTTAAAACCTTTAAATATTAGAAATTATGGAAATATAGAAGATATCGTATTCCATTCAAATATTGATAATCAGCTTGGAACTATCTATGTAATTGGGTTAGAAAAATCAGATAAAATTGTTTCAAAAGATAATAATTTCAGCCAACAGAGTGAAATAAATTTTAAACATCATAAAATTGAATTAATGGGAGATTTAAAAGATGCTTCTGAATATAAACCAAAAACACTATTTGCAAGTGTTACTCATGATATTGATTTTAAAAATATTGACCCAAATAGAGTTTTTACGCAGGAAGAAATTGGTGAAATGTCTAATGAAGAATATTTAAGACTGGAAAATCTAATAAATAAACAATTAAAAACAGGCAGAGTTATGGCAAAAGCACAGGCAGAAGAAAAATTAAAATCAGGTGATTTGATTTGGGTTAATGATTATGAACGTACTGACGGGACTCATGTGAAAGGTTATTATAGAACTAAATAAATTTGACAGACCTTTTATTAAAGTTATATACTTAAATAAAAGGTCTTTTTATGTCTGATTTACAAAAATATGTTGAATATCTCATATTTGTTACTCAAAAAATAAACAAATTTTTTGACCACCAAAAAATTTATATTGCCTGCAAAAAGGGTTGTGCAAAATGTTGCAAAAATGCAGAATTCCCTTATAAAAAAATAGAATTTGATTTGTTAATGGAGGGGTTTAAAACTTTGCCGCAAGAAACGCAGCAACTTATAAGAGAAAGAGTAAAAGATTTAAAAGAAGAACAGAAAAAAACAGAAGGCAGATTGGCACATACCTGTCCGTTTTTGATAGACGATGTTTGTTCGGTTTACGATTTCAGAGGGGTAATCTGCCGTTCATTCGGCTTGATGTTTTACCGTGAAAACGATACTCCCGGAATTCCGTTTTGTATATACGAGGGTTTGAATTATTCTGCTCTTTTGAATAAAGAAACGGGGCGTGTTTCAACAGAAAAATATAAAGAATTAGGTTATGACCAAGAACCCCTTGCATTTAATGTAAGTCATAGTTTTTTAACAGATGAAGTTCTTGCAAGAGGCTTTGGGTTTACCTTTGGCGAAACAAAACCTATGTTAGATTGGTTTGATGAGGATTTTTATAATGTTTGATTTTATAAAACAGGATATTGAAGATGTTATTCTTGTAAAACCTAAAGTTTATGGTGATAACAGAGGCTTTTTTGTTGAAACTTACAAAAAATCAGAATTTTTTGATAATGGTATAACAGACGAATTTTTGCAGGATAATCATTCAAAATCTTCCGCTCACGTTTTGAGAGGTTTGCATTATCAGGCAAAACCTTTCGGACAATCAAAATTAATACGCTGTGTGAGAGGCAGAATATTTGATATTGCAGTTGATTTAAGAGTAAATTCAAAAACTTTTGCAAAATATGTTAAAATAGAATTGTCAGAAGAAAACAAACAAATGTTATATATTCCAAACGGATTTGCGCATGGATTTGTGGTCTTATCTGATGAGGCGGAACTTATGTACAAAACAAGTTCTGAATACGCTCCTGACTACGACAGAGGCATTTTGTGGAATGATGAAACTCTCAATATAAATTGGGAAATAGATTTTGAACCGATTTTGTCCGAAAAAGATAAAATCCAACCAAAATTTAATGAAATTAACAGAAAGGAATTATACTAATGAAAACAATACTTGTAACAGGTGGTGCAGGATTTATAGGCAGCTGCTTTGTAAGACACATTTTAAAAAAACATCCGGATTACAATGTTATAAACCTTGATGCGCTTACATATTGCGGTAATTTATTAAACCTTAAAGATGTGGAAGATAATTCACATTATATTTTTGAAAAAGGTAATATTTGCGATAAAAAGCTTGTTCTTGAATTGATTAAAAAATGTGATTATGTCGTTAATTTTGCAGCAGAATCTCATGTCGATAACTCAATTTTAGGCCCTGAAATTTTTATCCAGACAAATGTTAACGGTACATTGAATTTGTTGCAGGCATGTAAAGAGGTTGGAATTGAACGTTATTTACAAGTTTCAACTGATGAAGTTTACGGAACGCTAGGTG
>Ga0256405_10007032_pt1 | contig 17370 bp, 15 predicted proteins | sample RumenRJG_02DNA_FD_189096 | JGI IMG/M metagenome (GOLD analysis project Ga0256405, IMG submission 189096) | Bovine rumen microbial communities from Lethbridge, Alberta, Canada - RJG_02 | ecosystem: Host-associated > Mammals > Digestive system > Stomach > Rumen | place: Canada: Alberta...
GTACCCAGGCTTTCGAAGGCACCATCATTGCCAAGAAGCATGGCGGCATCAACGAGACCATCACCGTCCGCCGCATCTCCTACGGTGTCGGCTGCGAGAAGGTCTTCCCGGTTCACTCTCCCTCGATTGTCTCCGTTACCACTGTCCGCAAGGGTAAGGTTCGCCGTGCGAAGCTGTACTATCTGCGTGACCGTGTCGGCAAGAAGGCAAAGGTCAAGGAGCGCCTGTAAGGGTGCATGTCAAATGGCGTCTTCGAAGAGAAGGCGCCATTTCCATTCTTGGGAGAGGGGGATGAAGATGCTGACGGAAACCAAGGATCGGATCCGGCGGCCCGGTTTCTGGCTGATGCTGCTGCTTGCGGCGCAGTCCTGTCTGGACGTGCTGGCCTACTGGACGCGGAATGAAACCGCCACGCCCGCCGGAATCATAAGGCTGGTGCTGCTGGTGGCGCTGCCGGCGGCGGTGCTCCTCACCACCCGGCGGAAGAAGGCCTTCTTCTGCTTCCTGCTGGCGGCGGGCGGATTCTGCCTGCTGCATATTCTCAATTCCTGGAAGCACGGCTATATCAGCCCCGTTACGGACATCCGCTATCTTGCCGGCGTGATGCAGATGCCGGTTTTCGCGGTTTGCTTCCTGCTCCTGATCCGGGAGGAAGAGACATGGCGGGACGCCCTTCGCGGTGTGTGGATCGGTGCCGTGCTGACGCTTCTGTTCCTGATCCTGGCGCGCCTGACAAACACCGGGAACGTGACCTACGGAGAGGGCCTTGGCTACAGCGGCTGGGTCATCGACGAAAACCGCAACGCCAACAGCACGAACCTCGTGATCTATGCCTGCTTCAGTCTGTTCCTCGCGCTGTATCGGGACCGCCGCTGGCTGAGTCTCCTGGTGCCCGTGGCGATCGACGCGGTCTTTCTCGGCAACGGCACGAAAGGCTGTTACTTTTCGATCTTTGCGATTTTTCTTTCCTTCGCGGCCTTCCTGCTGATCGACCGGGCCCGGCTGAAGCAGGGCTCTCGTAGAAGCGCCGCGGTGCTTTTGCTGGTGCTGAGCATCTTTTCCGCGGCGGTCTATCACTGGACCCCGCGCTATAAGGTCACCCAGGCCCAGCAGGCCACGGCCCGGGGCACCCAGGGCGAGATCGAAGCGACCCTTCTCGAGAAGGGGATCGACATCACCGGCATGAGTCCGGAGGAGCGCTTTGAAAACCAGACGGTGAAGGAAGTCTTTGTTCACTATTACTGGAAGTATCTGGGAGTAAAGCCGGACCTGATCGACCGCTTCACCATGGACCGGGTCCTGATGCAGTACCGCATGAGCACCGATGTCGCCATGCTCATCGACGCCCGTGTGATGGAGCGCAACTACGCCGATCTTGTCTTTCAGGACAGCGATCTGCCCACCAGGCTCGTGGGCTTTGAGGTCTCCGAGATGGGGCCGGACGGCTATGACGGCTCCTATGACATGGAAAACGACTGGCACGCCATTTTCTATTATTACGGATATCTCGGCTTTGCCCTGTATGTCTGCTTCGTGCTGTACTTCCTGCTGCGCATGGGGAAGAAGCTTCGCGCATCGGGCCTGAAAAGCTGCCTGACGCTCGAGAACTTTTTCCTGCTGCTCACCCTGGGGCTGATCATCGGCCTGGCGCATTTTTCCGGGGCGACCCTGCGCCGGCCGAATGTGTCCATCTGGTTTTCTCTGGTGCTGGCGCTGATCTATTATGCCACGGAGATCCGTGACGCGGAGGTGGAAAAGAATGAAGCTTAGTGTGATCGTTCCTGCCTACAATGCGGAAAAAACCATCCGGCAGAGCCTGGATTCGATCCTTGCCCAGACCAGACCGGTGGATGAACTCATCGTCATCAACGACGGCTCGACGGACGGCACGGAAAAGATTCTGCAGGAATACCGTGAGGCGTATCCGGACTGTTTCCGCTTCCGCACGGTCGAAAACGGCGGGCAGGGGAGAGCGCGCAACATCGGCTTTGACCTCTCCAGCGGCGACTGGATCGGCTACGTGGACAGCGACGACTGGATCGATCCCGAGATGTACGAACGCCTGATCGCCGCGGCGGAGCGTGAACATGCCGACCTCGCCCTCTGTGAGGTTCTGGCCCACTTCCCGGACGGCAGTACGGCCAGGGAATCTATCTATCGCGAGGAGCGTGCAATGGCGGCCGCCGGCTTTGCCAACAACAAGCTCTTCCGGCGCAGCCTGATCGAAACCATCCGCTTCCCGGAGGAAAAGCTCTGGTACGAGGATGCCGAGTTTACCGCAATCGCGATCCATCGTGCCGGGAAGATCGCCCATCTCCCGGACCCGCTCTATCACTACCGCCGCGGTCTGCCCTCCACGATGAACAACAACAACGCCCGGAAGAATCTCGACCTGCTCGAGGTGATGCGGCACCTGGAGGAGGAGCTTCTGCCGGACGATAGAGACGATTTTGAGTTCCTGGTCCTGAACCATGTTCTGCTGGATGCCATGAACCGGGTTCAGGCCATGACGGCGGCGGACAAAAAGGACGTGCTCTGGCTGTTGCGGCAGTATGTGCGGGAAAAGATTCCGGATCTGAACGCTTCGCGAAGCTTCCGCGAAGAGAGTCGAAACCGCCGGATCATCATGCGTCTGCATTACCTCGGCCTGTCCGGTCTCGCAGAGGCCATCCTGAAACTGAAACGATAAAAAAGCACAGCTTCCCGTCTCGGCGTGGAGCTGTGCTTTTTATCGTGCGCCCGGATTCACATGAATCTGGGCTTTTCTTTTCCGGTGGGTTTGAAGCCGATTTCGATTGCCGGACGGATCTCCTTCAGGCGTTCGAGGACCCGGTCGGCCACGTCCTCCTCGTTGATGATGAGGTTTGCGAACTCCTTTTCACCGTGCATGAGGATGACGCGGTAATAGTAATAGGCGGGACTGTCGTCGGGCTGGCATTCGCTGATGCGGACAAAGCTGCGGTCGATGTAGTCATAGGGGACGTAATAGTCCTTGCCGAGGTCGCGATAGTATAGTGCGAGTTCCCCGAGCCGGATCCGGGGGAGCTTCCGCAGCCCCTGATGGCCGTACTGCTCCGCCTCGGCGTGGTCGGAAATCATGGGGCCGTCGGTGACGACAGCTTTGTCCGGACCGCGCAGACGGAGCTTCCTGCTGCCGAAGATCATTCGTGGGCTCCTTTCCTGCGCTGCTTCCGGAGGTCCCAGCCGTACCACTTTGAGTCCTCCGGGATCCGGAGGGCGATCAGCGTCCCGATGATGCCTGCGATGGTTCCGGTGATGGCGCCGCAGAGTACGTCACTGGGATAGTGGACCATGAGATGGATGCGGGAGATGCCCATCAGCACGGCGAAGACCAGGGCCAGCCAGGACCAGCGCTTGTTTCCGAGCCAGAAGACGGGGACCATTGCCGCAAAGGCGGCGTTGGTATGGCCACTGGGGAAGCTGAAGTCACTCTCTGTGTGACTGCCGTGGGCAAGCCAGATGGGATAGAAGATGCTCTGGGGGTCCGCATAGGGGCGGGGCCGTGCGATCACGACCTTCAGCCAGAGGTTGACAGCGATGGCGCCGATGGCGAGCCCGAGGCACATGGCCGTGCCGAAGCGTCTGGTAGGACGGCAGATGAGCAGCACCAGCGACAGGATGATCAGGGCGATCCCGCCCTTGCCGAGCAGAGAGATGATCTCCGCAAAGGGCTGGGTCCAGTCCCCGGCACATTCATGGAGCTTATGAATGGCGTTCACGACACCTTCGTCGAAGCCTGCAAAAAATGAGTTGAGCCAGGCGGCTGCAACGGTCATATTCATGGATGATTGTCTCCTTTTTGTATGATAGGCTTTTTATAGATTTCCTGAGCCGTAGCGGAAGAGAAGCTTCTTCCGACGGCTGAGGCCTTCTGCGACGCTCCGGGTCAGCTCCTCCAGCTGCGCAGCGCAGCGCTGCAGTTCCTCTTCACTGATCTCATGTTGGCTGAAGCGGGCCTTCTCCGCGCACTGTTGCAGTTCCGAAGGCATTTCACCGCCGTAGCGGAGGACGCGCTCGGCCTGGCGGTAAAAATTCACGCAGCGCTTTTTCCCATCCGGATCGCAAAGGCGAGCCTGAAGCAGCTTGCGCAGAATCAGATAGCGTCCGAAAATCAGCGCTGCCAGTGACGCAAGAGCAACAAGCCCCATCAGCATGGCCCTGAGTGCCGGGGACATCGGCTGCCGCGCGGACGCTGTCGTGCCCGGGCCGGTTTCCCCGGGGCGGTTGGCCGGAAGGGCTGGCGTGCTGCCCGGCTCATCGGGATTGGTTTCCGAGGGAGTTTCGTCTTCTCCCTGTTCCGGGGGAGGCGTCTGTTCGAGCGGGTCTGAGGGGAGGGCGTCGGGCGTCGGGGCCACGCTACCTTCTGAGGGCTGATACTCGCCCTCGGCCGCCGAGGCGGTCACTTCCACCGGAACCCAGCCGAGTCCGTCAACATAGACCTCCGCCCAAGCGTGGGCGTCCGCGCCTGTGACTTTTACCGAGCTCCCGGGAGCGGTGTTGTTCACGAGATAGCCTTCGCACACGCGGGCTGGAATGCCCAGCGTCCGGTAGAGTGCTACCGCTGCGGTGGCAAAATGGATGCAGTAACCGGTATGGGACTGGGTCAGGAAATAGACGGCGTAATCGTCGCTCGGATAAGGGGCGACGTTCACGTCATAGATGCCCTGGGCGCGGACATACTCCGCCACGCGCCAGAGGATGCCGCTCTGCCCGGCGCTCCAGTCCATGCTGCTGCAGATCTGCTGCAGCGCACTGCGGGTGCCATCCGGCAGTCTCGTGTAGTAGGAATGGGCATAGTCCCGATAGCGGAGCTCTTCGGAGGCCAGCTCCGCCGGAAACACGACGGAGGGGGCAAGCGAATCGGCACCGATGGAGCTGAGATAATAGGTGCCGCTGTAGCTGCTGTAGCTCTCGGCGGGAACGCTGACGTCGCTCTGCGCGCCGGAGATGGAATAGTAGGGCAGATACAGCACATCGTAGGCGGTCGGGCTTCGAAGCTGAAACGCTCCGGTGATGGTTTCCGGCATCGGGGCAATCCCCTGAGCAACAAAGCTCAGCGCCTGACCATGGGTGTTCTCCACCGCTGCGGACCAGGAGGTTCCGTTATACTCGCCGTAGCTGCGTCCGCGGAAGTAGAGACTGCCGTCCGTGTCTGCCGTGACACGGAAGGCTTCGTCGTCCAGTGCCGAGGCGTCGAAGTTCGCAGTCAGGTCGAGGTCGTCCTTGCCCTGATCCCAGCCGCTGGGGGCGCGCTGCTGCCGTGGTTTCATGCTTGGAAGGGATTGAAAGGTGTTGCTGAGAGATTCCTGCAGATCGCCTTCGTCGCTCATCCAGTCGGCCAGCGCGTTGCCGAGCTTGTCGAAACGCTGAGAGAGGTTGATGTCCCTCTCGGTGGGTTCATAGTTGTCAGGGTTATAGAGCAGAAGCAGCGCGCTCAGAACCAGCAGACAGGGGATAATCCCAAGAAACAGCGATTTCCCGGCGCCGTCCTCAAAGCGGAACACATCTCCGCCCAGCTGCAGGCCGGTCAGCGAGAGCAGAAAGCCCAATACCGGGAGAATCTTCGGGCTGCCATTGACCGCGATGCAGAGTGCAAAAAGCGGAACGGTGGCAAGCACCACCAGCGAGACCCGGAAACTGCCGGAACAGAGGGCCGTGGAAACAAAGGCCGCCAGAATGAAAAATATAAACAGCAGAACTACCATGTGGTTCCCGCTGAGTCCCTCCACCGAGGCGGCCGCGGACGAGGCGGAATAGTGGCCGTAATACACGGCGCTGATGCGCTCCAGCAGATCCTGGGCTTCCACGATCAGATCGACGCTTCTGTTCTGATACAGATACCAGAGCACCGCGGCAGAAAAGGGCAGGCCGATCAGCGCGCCATAACGGAAAGATTCCGCAATCCACAGAAGCAGGCATAAAAGCCCCAGCCACAGAAACGTCTCCGACGGCAGCAGCAGAGAAAAGCTGTCGCGCACAAGCGCGCAGAGGCTGAGCATGCTCAGCTCCAGAATCACGAGATTGGCAAAGCGGTTGAGGTGTCGGTTCATTGCCAGCGCACCTCCCCGGCGGAGATCGTAAAGATACAGCGGGCGCCGTTCGCGTCAAAGCCGCAGGGCTCGCGCAGCGGCCAAGAGAGGATCGACGCGACCGCGTCGTCCGTCTCTTCTTCATTGCCGACCGCATAGAGGCTGTCCGCGACGATCACATGCGGCTCGTCCAGCTCCGTCAGTTTCCGGGAGAGCCAGCGCAGAACCTCCAGCCCCCGGTCGCCCTCGCCGACGCGGGAGAGGACAAGGAAAATGGTGCTGTTCTCGGGGATCAGCGGTTCCCGGACGATGGGCTCGTCCATCTTGGAGCTGAGCTTCCAGTGGATGCTGTTGGCGGTGTCGCCCGGGCGGTACGGACGCAGGTCATGGTCCTCGGCGAAACCGCCGCCGTATTTCGGCTTGAGGATGGTGCCCGCCTTCAGAGCCGCTTCAAAGTTCACCGGCTCGTCCCCCTCCACGGCCTGGGGCATCACGGTACAGGAGGCGACAGAGCTGCCTTTCCTGCGGATCGAGAAGATGCCGAGGGCATCTCGGCACTCAAAGCGCAGCACGCGGCATTCCAGCTCGCCGCAGAGCGACGTGTCCAGGGGAAGCTCACTCTGACTGCTTTCCAGATTCCGAAAGATGTAATTCAGCCGGGAGCGGTCCCCTGTATAGCGGTTGTAGATCTCCAGATGGAGGGTGATGGAATGGACGGGGAGCAGGCGTCTGTTGACAAAGTCGACGGTCAGCCTGGCGGAGCTTCCGCGGATGACCCGCTTCGGGGTCAGAAGCGTGATCTTCAGACCCATCATGGACGGCAGCGAAATCAGCAGCACGATGAGCGGCAGCAGAACCGCCGCGGCGAACACATAGGGCCCCAGCCAGCCGACATAGCTGGCCCGGAAGAGCCAGGCACCGCCGACCAGCATCAGATACCCGATCAGATGCAGAATCGGCATTATGAAATCCGCGGTGCCTGCACCGAGGTGAAGAGCTCCTGAAGCGCCGCCTTCTTGGCGGCAGCATCCGGCATCTCCTGGGACCAGATCAGACGGTGCTCAATGCAGTCGGAGAAAACAAAGCGGATGTCCTTCGGCAGGACATAGTCCCGGCCCTGAATCCAGGCGGTGGCCTTGCTCAGCGCGGTCAGCGCCAGAGAGGCGCGGGGGCTTGCACCCTGGATGATCCGGCCGTCGTTGCGGGTGATGTCGCACAGGCGCACGATGTAGTCGATGATCTCGTCCTTCACATAGACCTGATCGGCCTCCCTGCGGATCCGCATGAGCTCGTCGCGGCTCACGACCTCCTGCACGGCCTCGGTGCTCACGCCCTTCTGCTTGCGGCGGATCATTTCAATCTCATCGTCGTGGGAGGGATATCCCATGGACAGGCGCAGCATGAAGCGGTCCATCTGCGAATCGGGCAGCATCTGGGTCCCCTTGGCACCGGTGGGGTTCTGGGTCGCAATGACGATGAAGGGCTTCGGCACCGGATAGGTGTGGTTGTCGACGGTGACGATGCCCTCTTCCATGGCCTGCAGCAGAGCGGACTGGGTTCTGCTGGTGGCACGGTTGAGCTCGTCGGCGAGGAAGAGATTGCAGAGAACGGCGCCCTTCTGATAGTTCATCTTGCCGGTCTCTTTGTCGTAGATCGAAAAACCCGTGATATCCGAGGGCAGAACGTCCGGGGTAAACTGGACGCGGTTATAGTCCAGACCCAGCGCCTTGGACACGGAAATGGCCATGGTGGTCTTTCCCACGCCGGGAATGTCCTCCATGAGAATATGTCCGCCTGCGATGACGGCCAGCAGAATCTTGATGAGGGACTCGTCTTTTCCGACGATGACCTTGCTGACCTCGCGGATGATCAGACGTGCGTTGCCGATGGAATTGATATCGTTCATGAACATGCTCCTGAAAATGCAGATGATCGTGATATACTTTATAAAAAAGCAAATTATTATACCATGCTTTTGCCGGGCGGGCAAGTGGTATTTCGGCAGCGGAGATTTCCCCCTTGTGTTCCGTCTGAATTGATGATAAAATACATTGTTTTCAAGATGATGCGGGGAGGCGAGTTTCATGGACGAATTGGGTCAGGACTCTGTTCAGAACGAAGCCATGGACTATGAGGCGATTCAGGAGAAGCGAAACGACGAGCTGACCGCTCTTCTCGACAGCCGCAGCATGCGTACACTCAAGCAGCGGATGGAAGAGATGAACGAGTTTGACGTGGCGGAGTTCCTCTCCGGAATTGAAGACAACCGCATGCCGATGGTGTTTCGTCTGCTCTCCAAGGAGACCGCGGCCGACGTGTTCGCGAACTTCGACGTGCCGGATCAGGAGCGGATCATCAACTCCATGACCGACTCGGAACTGGCCGGGATCATTGAAGAGCTGTACGTGGACGACGCGGTGGACATGATGGAGGAGCTCCCCGCCAACGTGGTCAAGCGTGTCATGCGCACCGCCACACCGCAGACCCGGGCACTGATCAACCAGTATCTTCACTATCCCGAGGACTCAGCCGGAAGCATCATGACCTCCGAGTTCGTGGACCTGAAGAAGTACATGAGCGTGAAGGAATCCTTTGCCCGGATCCGGAGAATCGGGGAAGACAAGGAGACCATCTACATCTGCTTCGTCATCTCGGCCCATAGGAAGCTGGAGGGCATCGTCACGGTGAAGGATCTGCTCCTGGCCGACGACGACGCGATTGTCGAGGACCTGATGGACCGCAACGTCATCTTCGCCACCACCACCGAGGACCAGGAGAGCGTCTCGGAAAAGTTCTCGGACTATGACCTGATGGCCCTGCCGGTGGTGGACACCGAAGGCCGCCTGGTCGGCATCGTCACCGTCGACGACATCATCGATGTCATGGAACAGGAGACCACCGAGGACTTCGAACTCATGGCCGCCATGACGCCTTCAGACAAGCCCTATTCCCGCAGCAGCATTCTGGAAATCTGGAAAAACCGCATCCCATGGCTCATGTTCCTGATGCTCTCCGCCACCTTCACCAGCATGATCCTGACCCATTTTGAGGACATGCTGGCGGTCCAGGCGGCCCTGATCGCCTTCATTCCCACCCTGATGGGGACCGGCGGAAACAGCGGCGCCCAGGCCAGCACCGCGGTGATCCGCTCGCTGTCCCTGGGGGATACCGAGCCAAAGGACGCCTTCAGCGTCATGTGGAAGGAGTTCCGGGTGGCCTTCCTCTGCGGGGTGACCCTCTGTGCGGTCAATTTCGTCAAGATGCTGGTCCTCGACGGCATGATCATGCACAACGACGGCATCACGGTCTCCGTGGCCCTGACCGTGAGTCTCGCGATCCTGTTTATCGTCATCTTCGCCAAGGTGGTCGGCAGTATGCTGCCCATCGGCGCGGAAAAGATCGGCGTCGACCCCGCCGTCATGGCAAACCCCCTGATCTCCACCGTCACCGACACGGTCTCGCTGCTGATCTACATCTACATGGCCAAACTGATCCTGCATATCTGAGGTGCTTCTATGGAACTGTCTACGCTGCTGGGGAAAATGCTTGTCTTCGTCGTGCTCATGCTCATCGGCTACCTGCTGGCACGGCGGGGTGTCATTACCCCGGCCTTTACCCGCACGGCCAGCAGTCTGGTCCTGAACGTGTTCATGGTCGGCACGATCCTGAACTCCATGGTCTCCACCGGGGCCGAGCGGGATCTGTCCAATCTCCCGGAGATCGTCCTGCTGACCTTTGCGATGACGCTGATCGGCTATGTGACGGCGTGGGCGGTGACACGGCTGGTTCACGTGGATGCTGCCAATGCCCCCTCATATGAGATCCTGATGGGGGTCGGCAATTCCATGTTCATCGCGCTGCCCATCGCCGGGGCGCTCTACGGGCCTTACGCGGTGTTTATCGTCTCGCTCTCCTGCATTCCGTTTAACGTCTTCCTCTACTCCTACGGGGTGTGGCGGATCAGGGGGACGGAATCCGGGAAGCTGCGGATCAAAGACATGTTCAGCATCCCCCTGATGGCGACCCTCTTGGGGCTCGGGATCCTGCTGACGGGTCTCACAGTGCCGAAGGTGGTCACGGATATTTTCAGCTCCCTCTCCGGGGCCACGATGCCCATGTCGATGATGGTCATCGGCACGTCGCTGGGATCGGTGAGCCTGCTCGATGCCTTCCGCAAGCCGAAGCTCGCAGTCCTGAGCGCGGTGCGCCTGATCCTGATCCCGGTGCTCACCTGGGTGATCTGCCGCTTTCTTACGGACGATCCGGTCCTGCTTATGACCTGCATGATCATCGCGGCCTCGCCCAGCGCGGTCATCGTCTCGGTGATCGCCATCCAGTACGGCCGTGACGGAGTGTTTGCTTCCGAGGCGGTCCAGCACAGCACGATCTGCTCGATCGTGACCATTCCGCTGCTGATCCAGATCTTTTCAAGGCTCGGCTGATCGAAAGCGCTTGCGCAACTTCGCATGGGAGGAACTCTGCTGTGAAAATTGTGATTGCCGGTACCGGCAAGGTCGGCCGCACGGTTGCGGCGGTGCTCTCCGAGGAGGAGAACGATGTCACAATCATCGACCTGGATCCGGAAACCATCCCCCAGGTCTCCAACGACCTTGACGTGATCTGTGTCGAGGGAAACGCCGCGGATCCGGAGGCGCTCCGGGGCGCCGGCGTCGCTTCGGCCGATCTTGTGGTGGCTGCGACGGAAAAGGACGAGGTGAACATGGTCTGCGGCATCACCTCCCGCAAGCTGGGGGCAAAACATGTGATCGCCCGAATCCGGGATCCCCTGTACCTGCATCAGGTGGCCTTCCTGCGCGATGCCATGGGCCTGTCCCAGATCATCAATCCGGAATATGAGTGCGCCAAGGAGATCTCACGTATTCTGCGCTTCCCGGGCGCTTCCCGGGTGGACGCCTTTTCCAAAGGCAGTGTCGAGATCGTCGAGCATCGGATCCCGGAAAAGGGGGCTCTGGACGGTGTCGTACTGCGGGATCTTGGTACGCGCTTCGGAGCCCGGATTCTGGTCGCGCTGGTGGAGCGGGAAGGAAACGCCCTGATCCCGAACGGCAATACGGTCCTGCGCAGCGGTGACCGCCTCAGCATCACGGGCTCCTCCGGAGAATTGAGAAAGTTCTTTGTTGCGATCGGCGAATACAGGCGCCCGGTCAGGCGGGTGATGATCATGGGCGGCGGCCGAACGGCGGTCTATCTGACGCGCCTTCTGGAAGAGAGCGGGATTGACGTCACGATCGTCGAGCGTAGCCGGGAACGCTGCGATCTGCTCTGCGATCTGGTGCCGCAGGCCCATATCGTGTGCGGCGATGCCACCTTCAGCGATGTCCTGCAGGAGGACGGCATCGCGACGGCCGACGGCTTTGTGGCCCTGACCGGCGACGACGGGGACAACATCATTACCTCGCTCTATGCCCGCAGCTGCAGGGTCGAGAAGGTTGTCACCAAGGTCAATCATGAGCACTTTGCCGACATCCTGAACGACTCCGGCCTGGACAGCATCGTCTCGCCCAAGGAGATCGTCGCGCTGCAGCTGGCGCGGTATGTCCGCGGCCTGAGCGACTCTGCCGGCAGCAGTGTTGAAACGCTCTACCGCCTGGTGGACGGCAAGGTCGAGGTGCTGGAGTTTCAGGTGCTGGAGGATTCCGCCTGCGTTCATATTCCGCTGCGGGAGCTGCGCCTGCGGGAAAATGTCCTGATCAGCGCATTGATCCGCGGCTCCAAGACCATTCTTCCGAACGGCAGCACCGTCATCATGCCCGGAGACCATGCCATTGTGGTGACGGCGGCGGGCCGCCTGCGCAGCCTGGATGAGATTCTGGAGACTGCCCGATGAACTATCGCATGATCGGCCGGGTTCTGGGCCTCATTCTTCTGATTTACGCGGCGCTGCTGGTTCTGCCGCTCCTTGCCGGCCTCTGCTTCCGGGAGTCTCCGCTCCCGTTTCTTGGAACCATGGCGGCCGCGGCGGTGCCGGGCGGACTGCTTCTGCTCCTTTCAAAGCCGGAGAAGAGCAGCCTCGTTGCCCGCGACGGCTTTGTGATCGTCGGGCTGGGCTGGATCCTGATTTCTCTGATCGGGGCTCTGCCCTTTGTCCTGTCTGGGAGTATGCCGCATTATATTGACGCGCTGTTTGAGACCGTTTCCGGGCTCACGACCACCGGTGCCACGGTGCTCTCGGACTTCGACGGCATGCCTCGCGGCGTGATGTTCTGGCGTGTCTTTACCCACTGGATCGGTGGCATGGGCGTGCTGGTCTTCCTGATGGCGGTGCTTCCCATGAGCGGGGAACATTCCATGCACATCATGCGGGCCGAGGTTCCCGGACCGACGGTGGGGAAGCTTGTCCCTCGTGTCCGCCACACGGCCAGGATCCTCTACATGATCTATATCGCCCTTACCCTGATTGAGGCCATGGTTCTGCTGATGATGGGCATGAGCTTCTATGACGCGCTGCTGCACGCGTTTTCGACGGCGGGGACAGGCGGCTTTTCCACCATGCCCAACAGCATTTCCGGTTTCCACAGTCAGGCGATCGAGACCGTGCTCGGGGTGTTCATGATCCTCTTCGGCCTGAACTTCAACCTCTATTATCTTATTCTGATCGGCTCGGTTGGCAAGGCGCTGAAAAACGAGGAACTGCGGGATTTCCTTCTGCTGATTGCTGCTTCCGTGCTGGTGATCGCCTGTTCGCTCTGGCGTGAGGGTGGGTATTCCTTCCGCTATGCCCTGCATGATGCGTTCTTTAACGTCACCACGGTGATCAGCACGACGGGCTTCGGCACCTCGGACTTCACCCGCTGGCCGGAAATCTGCAAATGGGTCCTGATCCTGCTGATGTTCTGCGGAGGCTGCGCCGGGAGCACGGGCGGCGGCATCAAGCTCTCCAGGTTGATGATCCTTTTCAAGTCCGTGATCGCGGATCTCCGGCATATCAGCCGGCCGCGCAACGTGGTCCGGGTCCAGCTGGACGGACAGCGCGTGCAGAGCGAGACCATCCGGGCGACTTACACCTTTGTGTCGCTTTATGTGGTGTTGCTGGTTCTGTTTTCGCTGCTCCTCTCCCTGGACGGGAAGGACATTGCGACCTGCTTCACTGCGGCGCTCTCGTGCCTCTCCAATGTGGGGCCAGGTATGACCCCGATCATCGGGCCGGCGGGGAACTTTGCGTTCTTCTCGGTCCACAGCAAGCTCCTGCTGTCGCTGGCGATGCTGCTGGGCCGGCTGGAGATCTATCCGATCCTGGTGCTTCTGATGCCGCGTACCTGGCGGCGCTGAGTGCCGGTCGGCAGTTATTCTATCTTGTATATTCGAAAGGTTTTGTATTTGATTTATGGTTTATCTGATTGATTTTGAAAATGTTCACGAAGAGGGCTTCAGCGCCCTGGGACGTCTCGGGGACAAGGATGCGGTCTACTGCTTCTTTACCCGCAACGTTGCCAAGATCAGCATGTCGGCCCTCGCCGGCATGCGCAGCGGCCAGCTGCACTTCATCGAGGCCGAGAGCGGCAAGCAGAGCCTCGACCTCGCGCTGGTCAGCTTCCTCGGCTACCTGATCGGCACCCGTCCGCAGGAGCTTTATTATGACATCGTGAGCAACGACAACGGCTTTGCCAAGGTGGCCGAGTTCTGGAACAAGCGCGGCAACGGTCTGCGTGTCCGGATCCGCAAGACCACCGATATGAAGCCCAAGGCTGAGCCTGTGAAAGTCCAGGCGCTGCCCGCAGCGACGGAAGAGAGCACCGCAAAAACCGAAGCGGCGCCCGTCGCTCCCGCAGCTGCCGAAGCGAAGCAGGAGAGTGGCAGACCCGGACAGAACAAAACCAGAGGCCGTCAGCGCTCCCAGCGTCAGCGCGGCGCCCGACAGGAACAGCAGGCAAACGCCGCGGCGGCTCCCGCAGCTGCCCCTGCTCCCGCAACGGCAACCCCCGCGCCCGCAGCTGCCCCTGCTCCCGCAATGGCAACCCCCGCACCCGCAGCTGCCCCTGCTCCCGCAACGGCAACCCCCGCATCCGCAGCTGATTCCGTGCCGGCTGCTTCTTCCGCGCCGGCTGCGGTGACTTCTTCGGCGCCCGAAGCGGCGCCCGCGGTGGATGCGGCCACACTGTCCGCGCTGGAGACTGCCGGCATCAGCGCCGCGGCTGCGGAGTTTATCCAGGCTCAGGCAGAGAAGTATCGTTCCGACAAGAACAGCAAGCAGCTGGTCTACCGCGCCGTGGTGAAAAAGTACGGCCAGAAGACCGGTACCCAGATCTACAACAGTGCCAAAAAGCTGCTTCTGAAATAAGAAACAGGGGATTATAGCAGGAAGATACTTGCACTGTGGGGCAAAATCTGTTATAATCCCTTTGCTTACGGAGGGTTACCGAAGCGGTCACAACGGGGCGGTCTTGAAAACCGTTAGGGCGAAAGTCCACAGGGGTTCGAATCCCTTACCCTCCGCCATACATTGTAAAAACGCACGGTGATTGATGCGAATCATCGTGCGTTTTTGTTTGCAATTTCAACTATATATTTTGATCGAAACCTTCGATCCTGTTTTTTCCTGTCTATTCCGCCTTTTCCTTCTTCGCTCGCGGCAGAGTCAGCAGTTCACGGACGCGCAGGTCGCATATATGATAACAAATGACAAAGGGTGTAGTCGTCCCAGTTCTGGTTGTAGCTGCTGAGGAACCACCTGCACCTCGACATCTGATTCCAACTGCCACCGCTTGACCGCAAAGATCGTGCTGTTCCTTATTTATCCGGATTATCCGATCTTGTTTCACCGCCGAGCATGGCACAGGAGAGCGGAATGTCGTTGAAAATGATGACAATTTCATCCTGCAGGTCAGGTTCAATTTCCGCCAGTTTGTCATGAAGGGCTTTCATAATGACCTTCTTTACCGGTTCTGTGCGGTCCGGTATCATGGTCCAGTCGATCAACACGGTCGGCGCCAGCTTACGGACGTTTTCGCGTTCCATCTCATGGATGTAGATATAAATGTTTTTGGAAGCGTCGTTGTGTTTGAACAGATTTGCTGGGCGACGTATTCCATCAAGTCGGACTTTACCTCTACCGTGAGGGGTTTGGTTACGGTAATATGAACAATTGGCATATTTGATCACTCCTGTTGAAAATTTTTGGTATCATAAACGATGAAAAGATCCTTGTCAACAGAAAATGACAAAATACGATTAAAATCATAGATAAAAACGCTATATTTCAGCATTTTTCCATTGCGACAACAGTCCTGTTTCAATATATACTATGTTCGACATTGGTTCAAGCCACGCTCCCCAGACAAGATTCCGCCTTCCGGATTTATAATGAAGGATCTTTTACCTAGCCTGCCGGTTCGCCAATTCCCCGGGAAAGGCAGAACGCTTTTCGTAATCATTACCAAAATTTATAATAGACAATTGTACAAAATGCCGACAGCGTCGCAGCCTGACCTGCTGTAGCGGCATTTTTTCATACATTCGATTCAGGCATGTCTATACGAGAACTTTATCTTTGCAAATTGCACGAAAAATCAACAGATTGGGATTTTTGTTGTGTTCATCTTGCATATTTTGTGCCCATGTGTTAAAATGCGAACGATAGTCAAATAATGAGTCAGTGTGCGTTCCCATGGCTTTCTCCGGAGGCTGTTCTGCCGTACGTCAGGGCGCAGCCGGGATGCGCCGGGGGAGGGCATACGCGAATCATGTTGAATCATGTCTGAACGGACAGGGGGGACGTTTATGGAGAACAAGGCCAAGATCATTACGGTTGCCGGCAAGGGCGGCGTCGGAAAGACATCGATCTGTGCCTGTATCGTGAGACTTCTCGCGGAGAAGTATCCGGACAAGAAGATCCTTGCCATCGACGCGGATCCGGCTGTGGGCTTATCCGTTGCTCTTGGCGTGGACGTGAAACTCACGCTGGACGACATCCGCATGAGCATTGTCGACAGCGTGGAGAACGGGGAGACGAAGGAAGCCCTGGAGCTGCTGAGCGAGGCGCGCTTCCGGATCTTTGACGCCCTGGTGGAGATGCCGGGCTTTGCGTTTCTGGCCATCGGGCGGCCGGAGAGCTCGGGGTGCTACTGCAAGGTCAATTCCTACCTGAAGGAAGTGATCGGGCTTCTGGCGTCGAGCTTCGACTATGTGGTGATCGACGGGGAAGCGGGGATTGAGCAGATCCAGCGCCGCGTGATGGAGAAGGTGACGCACCTGCTTCTGATCACGGACCAGAGCAAGAAGGGCGCCCAGGTGGTGACGACGATCAAGTCCGTCGCGGACGAGCTCATCGCCTACGAGCGCGTGGGCGCGATCATCAACCGCGTGACGAATCCGGAGCTCGTGCCCCTTACCGTGATCCCGGGGGTGGAGATTCTGACGGCGATCCCGGCGGACGCCTCCTTTGCGGCCAATGACATCCGCGGCCTGAGCGTCCTGGACCTCCCCGCGGACAACCTTATGCTCCAGGGGGTGCAGGAAGCACTCCGGAAGATAGAAATCCTGTAAATCCAATAAAAAGAAGAGGTGTAACATTTGAAAGATCTGAAACATCTGATCTACTTTGAGCGCCTGCTTGAGAACGCGGACAACGAGCTGATCGAGAAGCAGAAGGAAGACGGCGGCATCTGCCTGGGCTATACCTGCTTCCACATTCCCGAGGTTCTGCTCAACGTCGACCGCTGCTTCTCAACCCGCCTGCGCGCGCCGAACACGGGGTCCATTGACATCGCGACCTACTACATGTCCAACTACACCTGCGAGTACGCCCGTGCGCTGCTGGAGCGCGCCATCGAAGGCGGCTACAAGTTCCTCGACGCCCTGATCGGGGTGGACGCCTGCTCGATGATGAACCGCTCCATGGAGCATTTCGAGATCCTGCAGGTCAACGACAAGCCGAACTTCTTCGTGACCCACACGGACATGCCCTTCAAGATCACGGACTACACCGTCGAGGGCTACCGCAAGCAGATGCGCATCCGCGTCCTGGACCGCCTGACCGAGGTCTTCGGGGTGGACACCTCCGACGCCGCGATCCGCAAGGCCGTCGAGGAGCACAACGAGGTCTGCAGAATCATCCAGGAGATCCGCGAGATGCGCAAGGCCGAGAACCCGGTCATCACCGGCTACGAGTTCCACGTCCTGAACCTCGTGACCTACGTCTGTCCCAAGTCCCAGATCCTGCCCTACCTGCAGGAAACGCTGGAGGAACTGAAAACCCGCAAACCCGACAAGAAAAACCCCTTCCGCGCCCGCGTGGCCATCGTGGGCTCCGAGATCGACGACCCGAACCTGACGAAGCTGATCGAGGGCTGCGGCGCCCTGG
>Ga0256405_10007036_pt1 | contig 17362 bp, 15 predicted proteins | sample RumenRJG_02DNA_FD_189096 | JGI IMG/M metagenome (GOLD analysis project Ga0256405, IMG submission 189096) | Bovine rumen microbial communities from Lethbridge, Alberta, Canada - RJG_02 | ecosystem: Host-associated > Mammals > Digestive system > Stomach > Rumen | place: Canada: Alberta...
CAAAACGGATAACACCATTATGAAGAATTAACAGACTACTTCAACACCACAATTAGGCCGGCCGCCAGGCCGCATCGCGGCCGTTTAGATCCGCATCAGCGGCCGCTGGCCGCCGCAATACGCAACAAGAAGTTGAAAAGGTATTTAATGTATGCTAAAATCAAAGAAAATATTACTGTAGAAAATTAAGATTGGCATGTTTATTAAATGCTTTTACCTGCTCCGCTTTAATCGAGCACTTTTTTAGAACAGGTAAAGGGTATGCCAATCTCTCTTTTGAGGAGGATTTATGAACGAAAAAAATGATTTTGAATTAAACCTTGCAAAAATGCTCCGCTGTCTCTTGTCATTTCTTCCTGTTGTTTTGCTTATTACATGTGCTGTTTCTATTTTCTCATATTTTCATTACCGCACGCCGGTAGCTGTTACATATAATGGGAAGGCGACTTTTTTTGCCGGGCCAAACATAGCACACTCCGAAAGCACAAGTGATCATGATGACATCGGTGATGTCACAGTGGCAGAAACGTTTTCGGCTTTTGCTTCAATAGACACGCTTTGCTTTTTATCCACGTCTCCTTCCGTATTAGAGGTCGTTATTGATCAGTCGGGCTTGCCCTATAGCCCGGATGAGCTTTCCAGAATGGTTACTGCCAGACAAGAGCCTGCAACGTACGCTTTTTCTGTTAATGTTTACAGTAGTGACGAAACAGAAGCCCTGCAAATTGCTCAGGCATTTGCTGCGCACCTTCCGCCGGCCATTGAAGATTTGAATCCCTCTTCCATTATTCGTGTGGTTAACGATGGATCTGTAAGCGCACAATCATCAGGCGGTATCAATAAAAATAAAGTTGTTATGTCCGCAGGCATCTCTGCTTTCGTGTTAATTGCTCTTATTATCTTTCTGTTTATTGTCAGAGAGTATGCAGGAAAAAACAAAATTAATTTGTTTGAACTGAAGAGGCTATATCCCAAGTATAATATTCTGAGCATTTTTTCTTCGCGAAACAGCGAAAAAGCCATCAGCAAATTGCGTGTAAATATTAATCTTGCGCTTTGCGGGCATAATGGTTGCAAAATGATCGGCATAACATCCGTCAACTCGAGGTCTTCTTCCTCTAAAGATGATTTGGCGGTATCGTTGGCAAGATCTCTTGCAAAACAAGGTGATCGCGTGCTTCTTGTAGATGCCGACTTTTCTTCCTCGCGTATTCTCAATTCACTTCGGCTTTCTCCCCGTGCAGGCTTATACGAGCTGCTCTGCAAGAATGAAGAAAAGCTTTCCGTTATTCAAACTGTTGATGAGGATTCCCACTCTTTTTCTTTTATTTCTTCCGGGTATGAGCTTGCGACCGCTTCTTTCAATTTTGAGAAGCTCCTCCCCATTTTAAGCGAAGTGCAGACAAATTACGATTATATTCTGGTTGTTTTTGATCCAGTCAACACATCCGTCGAAACCGCGCCGATATGGAAATCGCTTGATGGCATTATTCTTTCCCTTTTGGATCATAGCTGTTCACGCGCTCAGCTTTCAGAGTGCATCTCCCAACTGAATTTTGCATCAGCGAATCTACTCGGGTTTGCTGTGAACAAAAGAATTAAAAACAATCTGCTTCCTTAACTGAACCATAACTTGAATTGAACAAGGCAGAAAAACACCCCGTGTTTTGACAGCGTAATGTCATAAATACGTAAGCGTCAAACGGAATAGAAAAGGAGCTCGCAGGATGCGAGCCCCAAGATGTGGACGCCTGTTAAGTTGAATCAGCCCTGCACAGCGGCGGGGCATTCTGCGGCAGAAGAGTAGTCGCCCAATCAGGATTGGAGGGAGCGCGCCTTGGCGCTTCGTTGAGCAGCCAGGACAAGTAGCGGTACGGATCCAGGCCATTCTCCTTGGCCGTCTCGATCAGGCTGAAGATCACAGCACTGCTTTGCGCTCCACCCGGCGTGTTTGCAAACAGGAAGTTCTTCCGTGAAATAACGAAGGGCTTGATGCTGCGCTCGGCACGGTTGTTGCTGAGTTCAATCCGGCCGTCCTCAAGATAGACGATCAGAGTCGGCCACTGGTTCTTCAAATAGTTCAGCGCAATCCCAAGCTTGGACTTCGGCGCGGCGTTTCTGGTATTTGCCCACGCCAACATCGCGTCAAGAACCTTCATCTGTTCCTGCCGCTGCGCTTTCCTCTCTTCCGGAGAAAGATCCTTCAGCTTTTCTTCCAGCTTAAAGAGCTGGCTGCAATAGGTCACTCCCTGCTCGGCCGTGGGAGAGCGTTTCCCTTTGGGGACGGCTCTGAGCGCCTCATCGAATTTTCGACGTGCGTGAGCCCAGCAACCGACACGGATCGCACCGTCTACCGCGTTGTAGCCGGAGTATCCGTCTGTCTGCAAATACCCTCGGAAGCCTTCCAGAAATGCCTTGGGGTATTCCTGCCCGCGTCCCGGCGCGTATTCGTAGAGGACGATGGGATGCTCGGCGTCGCTGCTTGTGCGGTACAGCCACATGTAGCTCTTAGCCCTGGCATCCTTTCCTTCCTCATGCAGAACCTGCAGCTCCGTCTCATCTGCGTGGAGCAGGTCGTGCTGAACAAGGCGCCGATGGAGCGCATCGTAGACGGGCACAAGCCAATCGTCGGAGCAGCGGATCAGCCAATTGGACATGGTCTGCCGGGAGATCATAAAACCCTGCCGGTTCCACTCCTGCTCCTGCCGGTACAGCGGAGAACCCATCACAAACTTCTGCACGGTGAAATGGGCCACGGCCTCCGCCGATGCATAGCTTCCGGGGATCAATGCCGGTTCCTTCGGCGTTTGAACGATCGGGGTAGAAATGCTATTCTCCTTGCAATTGAGACAGGCATAGGTCACATACACATCCCGATGCAGAATGATCTTGGCCGGGACGATCTGGATCTTCTCATGAACTTCGGTGCCGATGGGCTGCATGACCTTGCCGCATTCCGGGCATTGGCGCTCTTCCTCGGAAAGCGTGTGCTCGACCTCGACGACTTCAACATTTTCCGGAAGAATATCCCGTGCCCGACCGGACTTCCTCTTGCGGGTATGGGAGCGTACCTCGACCGCAGGCTCGTCCGCTTCCGCCGTGTCTTCGGCATAGACCTCCGGCTCATTGAACAGCAGACTGAGCTGGCCGTAGATCGCCTCCGATGCTTTCTCGGAGGAAGAGCCGAACTGCTTGCTTTTCAGCACGCGCAGCTGCTCAAGAAGCCATTCGTTCTGCTTCTCGATCTCAAGCAATTTCTCGTATTCCGCGCGGGAAATGGTCACCGTTTCCGCGTTGCTTGTCTCTAAAACAGCCTTGTTTTCCATGCCTTAAGTATACCATAAAAGTACTGAAAAGTACAGCATTTTCAGCGGTTTTAGGCATATTTATACGGCACTCAGGCCGGTCACCGGGCGGTGCGCTTTCGGCTGTTCTACCTTCAGCCCTTCCATCAGCCAGCGATACTGCTGCGGCGTGAGCTGCCGTACTTCTCGCTCATTCCGCGGCCATTGGTAGACGCCGCGCTCCAGGCGCTTGTACAGCAGAATGAAGCCGTCCTGTTCCCAGTACAGTCCCTTGATCCGATCCCGGCGGCGTCCGCAGAAAAGGAACAGCGTATTGGTGAAGGGATCCAGATCGAATTCCTGCTGCACCATAGCGGAAAGACCGTCGATGCCTTTTCTCAGATCTGTGTATCCACAGGCAATGTATACACGGTCGGCTCCCGTGAAGTCATTTAACATTGCCCAAAGCCCTGCACAGTGCTGCTACTAAGTCTGCATTCGCTCCGCTGTATACATCCAGCGCCGCCTCGCCGATCCGTACCGTAGCAACCAGATCGTTCTGTGCAGCCGGTACCAGTAACGCTGCGAACCTCCGTTCCGGTTCCTGCGGCGCTTCCAACTGCTGCCGCTGCTGCTCAATCATGGCAGCGAAGACCTTCTTCTGCCAGTTGAAATAGGTCTTCGGCTTGATGTCGTGCTCCGCACACCACCGGGTCACAGACTGTCCACTGCTCCGGCATTCGGCCACACGCTGGCTCCATTCAAGTAAATTGCGCTGGGCCTGCGCACTTCGGATGGTTAGCTCGCCCATGTTATCCCTCCCAGTCTATGAGACTTCCTGGCAGTCTATGGCACTGCCAGGCATATATGCTGAGACTCCCATAGACTCGCATCGACCCGATGGAAGTCTACGAGAGTCCCTGTTCATTCTCTCATAGCTCTGGCGCGGCTTCAATCCGGCCTCTTATTTGACGCTTACATAAATACAGGGTGTTTTTATATGCCAAATATTCAATTATCAAGTAAATGCCGTATAGATAAACGCGCTATGCGCAATCTTCTTCCACCTAAAGTCAGAAGGGATCACTTTTCTTTGCGATCCCTTCTGTAATTATTTACAGTCTCCAAAACCTCATTCCTGAAGCTTTTAGTTCGTCCATACGGTACAGGCTCTTGACATCAAGAAATACCTTTTCACTGTCCGTGATGTCCTGCCGAAAATATTTTTTGACGTCATAAATCGGAAGGCTGCGAAATTCCTTGTGACCAACTGCAACGATGATGCAATCCGCGTCCTTGACCTCTTCGAATGGGATCAGATCCACGCCATACTCCCGTTTAGCGATCTCAGGATCCGCCCACGGGTCAGTTACCAACGGAACGATCTCATACTCTTCAAGTCTCTTGATAATGTCATAAACTTTGCTGTTGCGCGTATCCGGGCAGTTCTCCTTGAAGGTGATGCCGAAAATATAAACCTTTGCCGACTTAGGCGCTTTGCCGGCTTCGATCAACTGCTTGATCGCAGCATCGGCCACGAAGGCGCCCATGCTGTCGTTCACACGGCGACCGTTGAGAATGATCTGGCTGTGATAGCCCAACCGCTCGGCCATATTCGTCAAATAGTACGGGTCGACGCCAATGCAGTGGCCGCCGACAAGACCGGGCTTAAATCCAAGCGCGTTCCACTTGGTGTTCATGCCGGCAAGCACCTCATCCGTGTCGATACCCAGTCGGTCGCAGATCATTGCGATCTCGTTCATAAACGCGATGTTGATGTCTCTCTGACTGTTTTCCACGACCTTGACAGCCTCGGCCGTTTTGATATTGGACACCGGGAAAGTCCCAACCTTGATGATGATATCGTATACTTCCTTGATGACGGTTGCAGACTCCTCGTCCATGCCGGAGACGATCTTACGGATGTTCGTCAAAGTGTGGACCCGATCACCCGGATTAATGCGCTCCGGAGAATAGCCGACTTTGAAATCTATTCCGCACTTCAGTCCGGATTCCTTTTCCAGAATGGGTATGCAAACGTCCTCGGTCACACCGGGATAAACCGTCGATTCATAGACTACGATCGTTCCAGGCACCATATTGCGGCCAATGATGCGCGAGGCATTCTCGACCGGCTCAAGATCGGGGTTGTTGTCGTCCTTGACCGGCGTCGGAACCGCCACGACGATGAACTTGGCCTCGCTGAGGCGTTTTTCGTTAGACGTAAAATCCACGGTGGTCATACTGATGGCTTCGTTACCAACTTCATTCGTAGGGTCGATACCGCTCTTGTATTGCTGGATACGATGCTCATTATGGTTAAAGCCGATGACCTTGATGTGTTTAGCGAATTCTACAGCAATTGGCATACCCACATAGCCAAGTCCGACAAGTGCAAGCTTCTCTTCGCCGTTAATTAGTCTCTCATATAAATTTTTGAAAACAACATTACTCACAATTTATGCTCCTCCATTTCTGTAGCTCTTCAATAATTAGTCTTCAAAAACTTGGTCCATACTATTTCTGTATTTTCGTTTGCAGTATTGGCAGCAGGCAGAATTGTTCTCAAAAAATAGTCTCGCGCCGCATTTACATACCCAACCCTTCTGTACAGCCGGGACACCAAGCATCAATGCAAAATCTGGAACATCTTTTGTTACAACAGCGCCGGAACCGATTAAAGCCCATTTTCCAACCGTATGGCCGCAAACGATAGTCGCATTGGCCCCGATAGATGCTCCTTCTTTTATCAGCGTTTTCTTGTATCCGGCGCTTCCTTTTGGATACTTTGCTCTCGGTGTCAAATCATTGGTAAACACGCAGGAAGGCCCACAAAAAACATAGGCCTCCAGCTCCACGCCCTCATACAGAGATACGTTGTTCTGTATTTTGCAGCCATCACCGATCTTCACATTGTTGCTGACATTGACATTTTGACCCATCGAGCAGTTTTTCCCAATTCGAGCACCACGCTGAATATGGCAGAAGTGCCAAATCTTTGTTCCCTCGCCGATCTCCACATCATCGTCAACGTAGCTGCTCTCATGCAGAAAAAAATTTTTCTCCATTAGAGCGCCTCCAGTAAAGAACTGATAATATACTGCTGCTCATCGTCTTTCATATAGGGATGCATGGGCAGACTCAGCACCCGCTGTACCGCCGTCAGGGTATTGGGGTAATCAGTATCGCGCAAATCCATCCACTTGTATGCCGCCTGCTGATGCAGACCGCGCGGATAATAAATCATCGACGGAATACCTTTTTCCTTCAGCCTGACTTGCACGGAATCCCGCTGCGCCTTAGTCTCAAGCAAAATCGTATACTGCGCCCAACTGGACAGATACCCGTCCGGCACAGTCGGCACAGCAACGCTGCCTTTCAGCGCCGCAGTATAATTCTCCGCTACGCGATTAACCGCGTCCAACTCATAGTCTTTGAATGCTTTGAATTTTGGCAGCAAAATTGCAGCTTGCAGGGTATCGAGGCGGGAGTTCATACCGATCTCCCGGTTATCATATTTATCTTCCGGTGACTTTCCGGATGCCCGCAGGGAGCGCAACCGTGCGTCGATCTCATCATCGTCGGTAAAGATCGCGCCGCCATCGCCGTAGCATCCAAGCGGTTTGGCGGGGAAGAACGAAGTTGCGGAAATATCTCCAAAAGAGCAGGCCAGTTTTCCTTTGATTTGGCCGCCAAAGCCCTGTGCCGCATCCTCCAGAATCTTCAGTCCATACTTCTCCGCGATCTTATAGATCTCTGGATAATTGGCAGGCAGTCCGAACAGATCAACGGGGATGATAAACTTCGGCGCGAGTTTTCCCTCTGCCATTACCTTCTGGATTTGTTTCTCCAGGGCCGCAGGGCTCATATTGAAGGTATCCAGATCAATGTCCACCAACACCGGTGTAGCGCCAATAATAGATGCACAGCCAGCAGAAGCAAAATAGGTGAAATCTGAGGTGAACACTGCGTCTCCCGGCCCGACATCATACGCCATCAGCGCCAACTGCAGAGCCTCTGTTCCGTTGGCAACGCCAATGCAGTGCTTACGTCCCACATAAGTCGCCAGTTTTTCTTCCAGCTCCTGAACGGGCTTGCCAAGAATAAATCCAGTGCTGTCAATCACGCTTTGAATCTCTGCGTCGATCTCTTGCTTTAACATTTCATATTGCGCGTGCAAATCTCTGAATTGCATCTCTCATTTCCTCGATTCTTCCAAAGCTTTTACCAGTGCATAACCGTCTGCTCCAGTGGAATACTCCGGTGGCGTGTCCAGATGCGCGACAAAGTATCTTAATTCTCTTTCCAAGGGCATCTGACTGTAGTCCACGGGGACGATCTCGTTATCTGCGTCGATCAGCTTCGGCAGATCACCGGCTTTCACGACGGTGCTGAAATCGACAGTCTTTTTGCTGATCCTGACCTGCTTGTCCCCGGCGTCGTCGAACCAGATCATGCCCTTGCTGCCGACGACGACAACCCGCTGCTCCTTGAACGGATGCAGCCAGGAGACCTGAATATGTGCCTTCACATTATTCGGATATTCCAAATATGCAAGAACGTAGTCGCAGACGTCTTTTTGCAGAAAATAACCTCTATGAAGCGTCATTTTTTCTGCCGGGACACCTGCGAAATAGTTCAAAGTGGCAAGATCATGCGGCGCAAAGGATTCGAAAACATTTTCCTCCGTGCGTACTACTCCAAACTTGATTCTGGTGGAATACATATAGTAAAGATCTCCGATCTCTCCGCCGTCAATAAGCTCCTTAATTATGTTAATGGCCGGATGGAACAGCAAAATATGCGCAACCATAAAGTTTGCGCCTGTTTCCTCTGCTATTTCTACCAGTTCCTTTGACTCTTCGATATGCATGGTCATAGGCTTTTCAATAAGTGTGGCAAGGCCAAGACCAAGCAGCTTTTTCCCTATGGCATAGTGTGTCTCGGCAGAGGTGGAAACTACATAACCGTCGTAACCATGAGCTATTGCGTCCTCAAGATCTGTATAAACAGCCATCCCATACTTTTCCTTGAGCTCGGACAGTCTGGCGGCGTTCATATCAACCACTGCGCCAAGATTACCCATCTCAGACAATGTCCGAATATGGTTTTCCCCCCATCGGCCCCCGCCGATCACGCAAATTTTCTTTTCCATAGCGTTTCTCCTTATGTAAAGATGAAAATCAGCTGTTTGACAGGTTCAGTCCGCTGCTTTTTCCCTGCTGCAGTAGTAGACGATCAGTATGAACATCAGCTTGAGCGCGGTGGCGAGCAGGGTGCCGACACAGAAGCCGTACAGGCCCATTGAGCCGAGCAGCGTCATTGAGAGACCGACATAAACGGCGACGTAAAGGCCGTTGATGGCAATCTGCCATTTCATGTCGAAAAACTTCAAAACGAAGGGATTGATGATTGAGATCAGCGCCGTGATTACTGCGGTTCCCGTAGTGATCCAGATATATTTCATCGCCCTATCGACAAACTGGGGATAGAGCCAGCCCAGGATCGGACGCGAGATCGCCACACAGGCAAAATAGCCCAGCGCACAGACAGCAGCACTGGAGAGAAAGGCCAGCCGAAAGACCTCGTCGTTTTTCCGCTTGGCCTTGGAGAGGTATGAGAGGATCACGCCGCTGATCGGCGTGATGACCTGGGAGACAATCTTGCCGAAGAGGGTCGAAGCGTAATAGACCGAGACCATCGCACCGCCGAGAATAGGGAAGATCAGCATTTTGTCGGCATAGGTCGTGATGCGCAGCAGCATGCCAGAGGCGGCAAGAAGCAGGGTCTGCAGGGAAATGCGTCTGATTTCGCCGTCTGTCCGCAGCGGTTCCTTCCACAGGCTGCTTTTGAAGAAAATGAACACCAGGCTGAAGGCCAGACCGAGGATATAGATAATCTGCCAGTGCCCGATGCGCAGAAACAGCAGATAGCCCAGCACGTAACCGATGACCATGATGACATTGCTGATCGTGATGTACACGTAGTTCAGCTTCAGCCGGAAAGCGACCAAGTGATACTCCCGCAGCAGCCAAAGCACCGAAACCAGCAGCGTCAGCAACAGGCTTATAGGGCTGACGTCTCGCTCGTACCAGACGGAGAAGATCAGCACGATCACGAGGCTGACCATCGAGGCGGCGCTCAGGATCGCGTTGTAGTTGCGCGCGTCCTGCGGGCGGTCCTTTTCCCTGCCCTCGATCAGGCGGATGTTGTTGAGGGCGTTGCCCAGTGTCGCGGGGACGATGTTCAGCAGCGACAGGATCGTCACGAGCAGGCCGTAGCGCTCGTCCGACATATGCCCCGCGAGGGGCGGTAGGATCAACAGTTGAAGAACACAGGTGGGGATTGCGGCCGCCACAATGTTCAACGCCATATCAAAAGCGATTTTTTTCTTTCCGGAAAGCTGGTTCATTCTGAAACACCTTTTACAGAGAGGATGCGCCGCCGGTGATCCCGCGGCCCCTGTCGCGACGCATCAGGGCAAGCACGATCATTGTCAGGATCAGGCCGTGCGTCATCAGAACGGTGAACAGGAAGGAGTTGGTCAGCACGACGGCCGTATACAGCGCGACCGTGATGCAAATCCGGTGATCCAGCCCACGCGCGCTGCGGTCGAGCAGACCGAACACATAAGAGCACAACAGCGGGAAAATAAGGATCCCGGCGTAGCCGAGGTTCGCCATGGCGTCGGAGATCATGCCGTTGTTCGAGCTGGTCTGCTCGTGCAGATACACGTCGCCGATCATATAGGGGATGCTCGGATAGGGACTGGTCAGTCCGAAGTGCCGCATAAAGCTCTGCCGGTAAAAGTCCGGCACATGGGTCGAGAAGAAGTCGTAGTAGAAGCTTTCCAGCTGAACCGGTAGGAACATCATACGCCGAACGAACAGCGAAACGGGCATGATGGAGGAGGTAAAGATCCCCAGCATTGTGGCGGCGAGCGCCAGAGCGAAAAAGCTCGTCAGGATCCACTTGTTCAGCGTACAGAAGGTGAAGCGCGGCAGAAGGCTGATCGCAACAGTTGCGAGCAGAAGAAGAAGGGTGGTCTTCGAACCGTCGATGCCGAAGCTGAGCAGCTGAATCAAAATGCCCAGACCGACGAACATCCACTTCTTCCGACGGATGAAGTAAGCAACGATAATGGAGTTGAGCATCCGGCTCCAGGAGAAAACATATTTGAGCAGGGTCGGCATGGAAAAGGACTTTGCTTCCGAGCGCAGTTCGTAAACATTCGTTAGGCTTAAATTGAAGCGAAAGCCGGTATAGCGCCCAGAAATAAACAGCACGGTCAGAAACAGCAGCAGGGCCAGGGCGATGATCTCAAAATCGCCCTCGATCCGTATGCCGTCCAGAGACAGGCGCGCGGGCCGTTTTTCCCAGTCGAAGAGCCGCGAGAAGCCGAACAGCAGCAGCCAGAACACGGTGTTGGCCAGAACAAAGGCATAGCCAAACGCAAGAAAGGCCGTCATGGAGGTAAAGGGAACGACGGAGATCAGGAAAAAGATGAAGAAGATCTCACCGGAGAGCTTGTTGTTCCGGTTGTCGTAAAAGGTCTTTCCGATCGCGGAAAAGACGAAGAAAAGGATCCAGGAGAGGATCAGACTCAGAGCGGAGGCGTTGTTGTAGAAGCCCGCATAACGATAGACCGTGGAGATGATTTTCCAATAGGCAAGGTCGAGAACCAGGCGGTAGAGAAAAACCAACAGCCAGTACTGGAGATCGATCACTGTATTCAGTTTGATCGAAACAGTCCTTGTGTTCACGGGTCATTCTCCCTCGTATTCCTGAGATATGGCGGTCGCTCCCGGTAAAGCAGTCTTACTCCAGAAGCGCTTTGATCTTCAGGGCGCTCTGCCCGTCGCCGAAGGGCTGGTAGGCGGGGTCGATCTCCTGTTTGGCGGAGAGCTTGCGGAGGATCTCGCCGTGCTCCGGCTTGGACAGCTGGTTGCGGTTGGCCACCATGGTCTCCGGCCAGACGACCAGATCAAAGACCGTCACGCACTGCTTTTCGGCGAAGAAGGCCTCGCGCTGCAGGCCGCCGGAGTCGGTCACGATCTTCTCCGCGCCGTTGACGAGGGAGATGGAGGTGAGATAGCCCACCGGCTGCGTGAGGATGATGTTGTCAAACCTGTTATTGCCGCAGACCCGCAGCGCACGCTCGCGGTTGCGCGGGTGCACCGGGTAGACCGTGGGATAGTCCAGCTCGTTCATCGCGCGCAGGATCTCCTCCAGCTTGAGGTCGGTGTCGGTGTTTTCCTGGCGGTGGCAGGTGAGGTAATAGAACTTCTCCGGGCGCAGAACCTTTTCGCCGTCCAGGCCGATCAGCGCGTTGCGGTTTTCCTCGGAGATGTTCCGCCCGTAGTAGAGAAACGCGTCGTACATTGGATCGCCCACCAGATGCGAGCGATCGCCCACGCCTTCTTTGACCAGGAACTCCATCGCCGATTCCGTGCAGGGCATCAGAACGGTGGAGACGTGGTCGGTGCAGATGCGGTTGACCTCCTCGGGGTTGTTCAGACTGCCGAAGCGGTTGCCGGCCTCAACATGGTAAACGGGCACGTGCAGCTTCACGGCCGTCAGCGCCGCGGCGAGGGTGGAGTTGGTGTCGCCGTAGACGAGCAGCTTGTCCGGCTGCTCCTTGAGGAAGACTTCCTCCAGCGCCATGAGCATCCGGCCGGTCATCTGCGCGTGGCTGCCGCCGGAGATGTTCAGGTTGTAGGCCGGATCGGGGATATCCAGCTCCTTGAAGAAGACCTCGGACATATTATAGTCGTAATGCTGGCCGGTATGGACCAGGACTTCCTGGATGCCGCTCTCGCCGCGCAGCGCGCGGGAGACGACGGCGGCCTTGATAAACTGCGGCCTTGCGCCGACGACGGTCAAAATTTTCATGCTTTTTTCTCCTCTAAGATATGAGTATACAGGCCAATGAGCTTGGGAATCTGTGTGCTCCAGTTATAGGTGTCCGCGACGGCCTGTCTGCCGTTGCTGCCCATCTCTTCGGCAAGCTGAGGATCATCGGTCAGACGCTTGATCGCTGCGGCGATCTCATCAAGATTGTTCGGGTCGACGCAGATGCCGCAGTTGCGCTTTTCCGCAAACTCGCGCCATAGATCAAAGCCAGTACAGACGACCGGCAGTCCCGCCATCATTTCCTCAAAAATCTTAGTGTTGCCCATTGTACCAATGTTCCAGGCCGTATTCAAGCCCGGAGTCAGCAGGGCCATGCCGACCATGCACTGCGAGAGCACCTCGGAGACCTCCGCGTGAGGGATCTTGCCTTTGTATTCCACTTTGTCCCAGGAGGGGAGATCTTCCAGCGATTTTCGGTAAGCATTGTCGCCTCCGCACAGGACATAGCTGCAACCGGGAAGCTTCTCCAATGCCCGGATGATCAGGTCATGGTTCCATTGCTTGGAGATTCCGCCTGCAAAAGCAACGGCCTTTTTCTCAAAGGACGGTTTTTTATACTCGTCCGGGAGGATCGGGTAATTCGTCACTTCCGTTGTGTTCGGATTGAAGGTCTTGAAATAATCCGTCTGCGTCGGAGTTACGGTGACAACTGCGTCCAGTGCGCGGCAGACCGATTTTTCATAATTGGCATACAGAGACGCGACGGAGCTCCGGACAAGGCCGGGAAGATACTCTTTTTCCCGAATGGAAAGAGCGGTGTTCTCGTGACTGTCGAAAACGACCTTCTTGCCCTTCCTTTTTAATTTCAGCCCGTAGGGGAGCAGCTCGGGATCGTGGAAATGATAGATATCGCAGTCAAGAGCCAGCGCCGCCTCGTAGACGCGCTTCGAGCCCTCGGTCATGCGTTTGAGGCGGCCGTCTGGAATGTCCCCGACGCCGACGATGTGCACGCCGTTTTTGTCATAGCTTTCGCCGCGCTCGACCAGATAGACTTCATATCCGGCTTCAGCAAGGGATACGCATTCCTTGTGGAAGATACGGACGTCTTCCGCGGGATGCGCGCTGGTCATGTGGCAGACTTTGATTTTTCCCATAAAAACCCTGTTCCTTTTTTATTTATTCAATAAGGAAAGAAAACGTGCGGCAAGCAGCTGGTAATCGCAGTTTTCCCTGACCCTTTTTTTCCCGCGCTGCCCCATTTCTTCGCGCTCCTGTTTCGGCAAATCATACAAAGTAAGAACGGCCTTTTGAATATCCTCCGCTCTGTCTGGAGCAATCGTGATCCCGCACATCGCCTCTTCCACATCGTTATTTGCCGCCTCGATGCCGTATATGATTGGTCGGGCAGCCATCATATAATCATAGACCTTGTTCATGGAAACGCCAAAACGGTAAAGACTGCAGGGTTCAGCGCCAACGTACAAAGCATCAGCCATTTTCAGAACGCTTGGCACCTGTTTTTTACCAACAGGAGGAAGAAAAACAAGATTGCCGATTTTTTCATCTTCAGCCCGTTTCTGAAGGCGTGGCTTTTCTGCACCGCTGCCAACCATAACGAACGCAAAGCGCGGGTCGTCTTTCATTTGTTTCGCTGCGTCCAGAAAAACATCCAACGCATTTGAAAGAGCGTGTCCGCCCAGATAACAGACAACAAACCGTCCCTGCTCTTCCGCCCAACGAAAGAAAGCTACATGCTCCCCTGTCAGTGGCTCCGGATGCTCCCAGTCTTCAAGAACAACCCCGTTTGGAATGTGCGTAAACTTCTTTCTGCTCTGTAGCCCATGATTAATCATAAAATATGTTGACTTTTATTTATCTCTTAATATTAAAAACATCTGCAAACCTCTTTGCAATAACCGGATAATTGAAGTTTTCCAGCACTGCACGTTTGCCATTTTCTCCCATGACCCTGCGTTCTTCCTCGGGCATATCGATAAGGCTTCTTATTCCTTTTTCCAATGCCTCAACATCCTCCGCTTTAACACTGATGCCACAGTTATATTCTAACGCGAAATTATTGCAGGCTTCTACCGCATACAGGAGCGGCTTCCCCCCCATCATAGCATCAAACAGCTTATTCATTCCAATGCCGAAGCGGTTCAATCCATTTTTTTGAACACTAACATAAGATGCATCCAATTCATGAATTAAGCTTGGAATCTCTTTTTTGGAAACGGGTTGCATGAATGCATAACTGTTTTTATCCAGGCCAATATCCACAGCCATTTTTTGAAGCTCTTCTTTATACATACCGCTTCCTACAAAAGCAAGAAATACTTTTTGTGGTTCTATCCTCTTTGCAGCTTGGAGCAAAACATCGAGATTATACGACTTGGTATGGCTGCCAAAAAAGCCGATAATAAATCGACCTTCTTCTTTTGCCTGCTGCAATTTTATTACGTGGTCATGTGGGAGAGGATCTGGCTCATTCCAGTCATCAAGGATTATACCATTGGGAATATAGAAGAACTTATCTCTTTGCATACCATGTTCAACAAGATAATCTGCTGCACCCGGCAGAACAGACACGACCCTGTCGGAATGCTTACAAAAAGAGTTTTCTCCTATTTGCATGGCCATCACGAAAGGATGTTTAGGGCTCATTCCGTACATCTCGATCGGAGTAAGCGGCCACATATCGTGAATTTCATGAATAAGTATTGCTTTTGGGGCATATTTTTTTATCTTCTGAGCCGGGAACGTATCGAGAGGATAAGTAGAAGACGCGATGATTACATCAGGCTTAAACTCAAGCGCAATATCTTTAGCTTTCGCCTGGAGTTTTGTGCAAAACTCTACCATTGTTATAGCACGAGCCAAATCGTTCTTGTTATAGGATCTCGTCTTTATCCACTGAAATTCAGCGCCCTCAATCGATTGGATTTCAAAATCTTTCTTAACGGCGGGATTCTTTTTCCGGAGATGTGAATAGCTTGCTCCTATGATCCGAACGTGATGCCCCATTTTCTTCCATTCTCGGGCAAAATAATACGGTCGGAACTCCATTCCCATCTGAAGAGATCCCGCATAATGATCAATATAGAGAATATTCATTCTTCAGATCAATCCTTTTTGTTGATTCATTCCTCGCGTATGAAAAATCGCGCAGAATTGTTTGAGCGGCGAAAAGCGAACACTTATCGATATAAGAGAAAGCTCTTCAGGAAAGAGAAAGAAAACTGTAGACGGCTCAAGTATTTCAACCGCTTAAAGCCTTTTCTCGACGCTTTTGTCGCCGAAGTATCATTTGATCATATATACATGCTGACTATTTCTTTGTAGTTTTCGAGGATATAGTCAACGTCCTCGTCACTCAGCCGGGTATGGAGCGGGAGCGTGATGAGATTTCGATAATAATCATACGAATTGGGATAATCTTCAATCCCAAACCCAAGAGAGTGATATGCGGTCATCATGGGAAGAGGCTTGTAATGAACATTGGTAGAGATGCCCCGCTCTGCCATTTTTTCAATGATTTCGCCGCGTTCCTTCTCTCCGATTCCCGGAACTCGCGTCAAGTATAAGTGGCCTGACGAGCTGTAATTCTCGTCATAATGCCGCATATGCACGATGCCTGTTTCGTCCATGACTCTGTCATATCTGGCAATTATCTCTTTACGCCGTGCAAGCAATCCGGGATATCGATCAAGCTGCTTTAAGCCAATAGCCGCCATAATGTCGGTCATATTACATTTATACCACGGGCCGATGATATCGTATTCCCAGGCGCCCAATTTTGTTTTTGCAAGTGCGTCTTTATTCTGCCCGTGAAGAGAAAGGAGCTGGAACATATGGTATATCTCTGCGTCGTCAATTCCCTCTAACGGTAGCCATGTGCTGGCGCCGCCCTCGGCTGTCGTAAAGTTTTTGACCGCATGAAAACTGAAGCTGGTAAAATCGGCTATCTTTCCGCAGTACTTCTTCTCTCCCGAAATGTACCGCCATGCGCCGAGACTGTGCGCCGCATCGGAAAGGACCGCGATGCGGCCAAGGGTCTTCTGAATTCTGCTGCTCAGATTTCCAAGCGGCGTACCATCCGCTTCTGCAGGCGTAAACGATCCCCGCGTCTGTTCAACGATCTCAAATATCCTCTCATAATCGCAGATGATCCCGCCCAGATCTACAGAAACGATAGCTTTTGTTCGGGGCGTAATGGCCGCCTTCAAAATATCATAGTCAAATTCAGGCATTCTTGACTGGGGATCGCCGTTTTTTTGAATATCTGCAAAAACGACTTTCGCGCCGCAATGAAGTACGGCTGAAGCGCTGGCAGTGTATGTATAGGCGGGAACAATTACCTCGTCACCGGGCCCGATGCCAAGAATACGAAGATTCAGCTCCTCGGCCGCGGTGGCAGAGTTCAGACACACTACACGATTGGCAAATATCGCCGTGTTTTCCTCTGTATTGCAATCGACATCTGTTCTTCCCGTCTCCAGAAAAGCAGCCAAACGCCGCTCCAGCAGTTTGGTTCTCGGCCCGGTTGTAATCCAACCCGAGCGTAGTGCTTCGGTTACTTCATGTATTTCAAGTTCAGTAATATCCGGTGGGCTGAATGGGATATTTCTTTTCTCCATTTTCCTTATCTCCTTAAAGAACAAATAAGCATACAGATAAACAAAAAAATGTGGCTAAAAGCAAGCGGTTTTATTTAGCATTATTCAATATTTTTCTTTTAAATATATCATGTTTTCCTGTATCATGCAACATTGAAGAATGTGCGCGGTTTATATCGAAGAATGTGCGCGGTTTATATCGACAGCAGCCTGTTTATATATGAAATCGTCCGATTTGGCTGCTGTTTTTGAGTTAAACCCAAGTCAACACCCGCAAAATCGATCAATGGTTCGATCCATTCCGTTTCACATAATTAACCCATGGAGTTTCCGTATCCACAGCAATCATTTCGTGCTCCGAGCCGCCCATGACGGGTGTTCTCCAGTCGCCGAACTCTCTTTCCAACACTTTTTCATATTCACCTGGGCAATTTACGGTCGTGTTCTCAAAAGGCAATTTAACGGGATGCTCGAACCATTCAAGATCCCACATCTGACGAGGGTCATGACATTTTGTCGCGGTCACGCCAACCGCGCTCGTTTTTGTCCCCTTTCCCGCGCATGCCTCCAGATACTCCTCTTTCAGCCATGTAATGTCCAGAGCGTCGA
>Ga0256405_10007040_pt1 | contig 17355 bp, 15 predicted proteins | sample RumenRJG_02DNA_FD_189096 | JGI IMG/M metagenome (GOLD analysis project Ga0256405, IMG submission 189096) | Bovine rumen microbial communities from Lethbridge, Alberta, Canada - RJG_02 | ecosystem: Host-associated > Mammals > Digestive system > Stomach > Rumen | place: Canada: Alberta...
AGGGCGTTGATACCTGCCTGCTGGGCTTTCAGGACTATGTCGTAAACCTTGCGCATCTTGTCGGTAGGTTCGCCCACGCATACTGTCCTTGTCATATCGCTGTGATAGCCGTCAACAACTGCGCCGAAGTCCATCAGCACGAATTCGCCTTTCTGCACACGCCTTTCGGAGGGCACGCCATGGGGCATGGAGGTGTTGGGACCACTGAGGACTATGGTATCGAAACTCAAAGTCTCTGCGCCGTGGGAAAGCATGAAATAATCCAGCTTCAGCTGCATCTCTTTCTCGGTCAGACCCTCTTTGATATAGCCCAGCATGAACTCGAAGCCCTGTTCGGCTATGCGCTGTGCGGCTATCATTTTTTCGGTCTCATCGGGGGATTTCACCATGCGTATCTGACGTATCAGCCTGCCGAAACGTCCGTCTGCGGGTATCTCGGCTTCAAGCTTGCTGCGGTAATGCGCCAGCTGACTCACGGTGCAGGTCTGGCTGTCGATGGCTATTTCCTTAGCTCCGTGTTTTTTTATAAGTTCGTTCATCTGGGCAAATCTTTCTTCGCCCCTGCCCTCGAGTATCACAGTGCAGCCCACTGCGGTGGCACGCGCTTTTTCGATGTACCTTGAGTCTATTATAAGGTAGCTTTCCTCGGGGAATACCAGCACAGTACCTGCGCTGGACTTCATCTGCGTGAAGTAACGTCTGTTGACTTCATCGGTGATGATGCCGCATCCGCCGACTTCTGCTATCCTTGATTGCAGGCGTTCAAGCCTAGTCATAATTTACACCCTCGTTCTATTTAATAAGAATACAGCAACAGCCTTTTCTGATGGTTATACTTCAAAGAAAGCATACAGCAGTTCAATAAAAGAATCAAACGTCCCGAAGCTTTCCATTGTTCCGTTGCTGAGTATCTGATATTTCTTTCCGCTGATATTGTAAACGATGCAGTCTATACTTGATTTTCCAAGCAGGATATAGTCGGTAATATCCGTCATATCCCTGAAAGATGAGTTGAACCGTATTATATCCATGCTCTTTTTTCTAGGATATTCGGTCAGGAACTCTTCATCATACACCCCGCAGATACTGCGTCCGTCATATGACAAACCATTTGTGTGGTGGAGAAGTTCGATATAGTCTTTGGGTAATCCAACTTCAAATAAATAATAGAATTCTTTATCTGCATCGTTTATCTTTTCCTGTGTCGGCTTTTCATATGCAGCCGTATCGGGCAGCTTTGAAAGAAATTCTGTATACATATTATTCAGCCTGTTCGCTCCACTTATAATTGAGTGCATCAACTGCCATAAGATAAGAATACTTGCCGAAACCGCTTATCTGACCCACGCATACGGGGGCTATCACGGACTTTTCACGGAATTCGTCCCTTGCATGGATATTGCTGAGGTGTACCTCAACTACGGGTATCTTTATAGCGGCTATGGCATCGCGGATAGCATAGCTGTAATGGGTATACGCACCTGCATTCAGCACAACGCCGTCGAACTTCTTTCTTGCAAGATGGAGTTCGTCTATTATCTCACCCTCGTGGTTGGACTGAAAGACCTCACAGTGCATACCCAGTTCAAGGGCATGAGCGACTATCTCATCATTGATGGACTCAAAAGTATCGGTGCCGTAAACGCCGGGTTCTCTTTCGCCCAGAAGATTGAGGTTCGGTCCGTGTATCACAAGTATCTTTTTCATATGGTCCTCTTTTCTGCCGTCCGTTATTCAGCGCTGGACGGCTTTGTTATTTCAAGCTGGATATAGCTGTCTATCTCGCCCTGACGGACAAAGAACATATCGTACAGTCCCTCGGTGGATTCGTCCGAAGCTACGCACATACCGCCGAGATCACCGTATTTTTTCTTGTCAGGCTTGTTGCCGTAGTCGTTGGCGAAGCCTTCGGTATCGGCAAGTTCTTTCAGCTTTTCTTCGGTGAGAGCGGTGATATCGCCCACGCTGTCATGCTTGCAGATGTAGATGTTCCAGCCATCGACGGTATCGGTGTCGATGTACATCTCGAATACCTCGTCGAGCTCGAAATTATTTATCGGCACGGTCTTGGTGAAGCCTTCTTCTGCCATTTCGTCTATCATGGGGGTATTTCTCCATGTTGACTTGGACTCCAGTATCAGTCCTTTTATCACCGAGGGCTTGGCTTCGTTGTAATCCTTCAGGATACCGATAGTATCCTCTTCTTCGTCGATGCTGTCTTCGGTATCTGTCACAGTGGCGTCTTTGCCTTTGTTGTCAGGCTTTTTATTGTTAGCCTTTCCCTTATTGGTACAGGCTGCAAGACACAGCACTGCCGCAAGCAGGGATATCAGTAGTGTTTTTCTGTTCATTTCCTGTCACCGTCCTTATCTTTTCTAAGCGAAACATTCCTTTTTGATCTCTGTTCTAGGCGCACATATCGTTCTCCGAAAAGACCGACGGAGAACGCCCCGTCGGTCTCACAGTAAACTTATCTCGCCGTCACTTACTGCTCATTACCAGTACAGAAATACAGGTGTATCCAATGGAGCATTTTCGTATATGTACTCTGCTGCATCGTATGGCAGGTTTACACAGCCGTGGCTGCCCCATGTGGGTGACTGGTACTTTTCGCCGCCGAATACGCCGCCCTGCCATGAAGCATCGTGGAAACCAATGCCTATGGTGCTGAAATAGTTCCAGAATTCAACATAGGAAGCGTAGGACTGTCCGTCGGAACTGCCCACCAGTGTCTTGCCTCGCTCTTTCAGCCATAGCTTGTATACGCCTGCGGGAGTGTTTCTCGACTCACTTGGATAGCCCGATACGATGTCGCTCTCCATCTTCATTTCGCCGTTCTCGTAATACCACATATGCTGCATTTTGAGGTCAACATCGAAATAAGTATCGCCGTAATCGGTCTTGTCGGTCAGCCAGTCGGGGTTGCAGGTATAGCTGTATGTCGAGTCGGGGTTGACGTAGTATATAGCATCCATTCGGGTTGACTCACAGTTTTCTATACATTCTATGATGTGATCTGTCATAGCGTCCTGATCCAGCCACCAGCCGTAGCAGCCTTCGCCCTGGGGTACGGTTATGGGACCTCTGCTGGTGGAAACGAACTGTCTGTCCTTGCCGAAGGTATCGTATCTGCTTGCCAGAAGGCTTACATACTGCTCGACTTTATCACGGTCGACTTCAAGCGCATTGACAGGTGCATCCTCATCGTAGCCTACCCATTTCATTATCGTAGGGCCGTCTATTTTCTCGGTGTTCAGTTGGAAATCTATGACTATCTCGATGTTATGCAGATTGTTCAGCTTCTGACAGCGTTCATACAGATCTTCCGAATGGAGCTTGGCTTTTTTGTAGCAGTCGACGGAGCCTATGGCTATATCGAAATGCAATTCGTCCAGTTCGCTCTCAACATAATCGAAAAGCAGCTGTATCTTGTTGGTGTCGATGGAATCGCCGTCGTTCTCGCCTACCACCATGAAACTTCCTGCGTCGTTGCGGCTTATGTAAGCATCCTGAGGTGCTTTGGCTTTCTGGTTCTTTATAAGCTTGTGAGCCAGTATGCTCTCAAGTTTTTTCTTGTCATAATGGAAAGAGTTCTTTATCGAATACTCTTCCTTTTCAAACATGGCGCTGAGCCATTTTCCGTGATCCTGGCCGTTATAGTATTTGTTTACCAGTTCCTCGGTATTGTCCTTGTATCCTATATCCGCAAGGGGAATGGTTATCTGTGATCCGTCCCTTTTGGTGATGGCAAGTACATCGGGGATACCGGCTTTTTTCTTTACCTCTTCCAGAGCCTGGCGCTTGTCCATTCCGCCTACATCAACGCCGCTGATATAGGTGTTGTCAAGGAAAGAGTCTTCATACATCTTATTGCCGACTATCAGAAATCCGCCGCCTGCCATAAGACCTGTCAGCAGTATGCAGGTGCATATAAGTGCTGCCTTGGTGGCGGTCATGGGCTTCTTTTTCTTCTTTTTGATAGTTACAGCGGGCTTTTTTACAGCAGCTGCGTTGTTACTGGTTTTTGTGTTCCTGCTGTTTGCGGGCTTTTTGGCATATGTGCTTCCGCCTGATGATCTTTTTGAACCGCTGCCTGATCTTGACGCAGTACCGCTGTGCTGTCTTTGTGCGGTGCTCCTCCTGCTGCCTGACGAACTTCCCGCATAAGCTCTCTGCGGTCTTCTTTCTCTTGCCGTCCGGGCATAAACAGTATCAAAAGCGTCCTCGCCGAAATCTGTCACACCCCTTGCAGGTTCGGGCTCATCGCCGAAATTCTCGGTCATTGACATATTTCTGGCGATCATTCTGGCAAGGTCTTCTTTTCTGTTCTCCATAAAAAAGAAACTATCCTCCTACTCAAATAGAAACTCGTTTACGCTCTCCTTATCTGTACATGAGAGTACAGATATCCATTTTTATTATACAACACTTTTCAATCTTTTTCAAGGACTTTTTGAAAGTTTTTTACCGCCTTTGCGGCATACCAATTGTACATTTTTCCTAATAATCAACATTGTTATCCTAAAGCCATTCTGCTGTGTGATTAATTGACATTCAGGTTGTTTTAAGTTATAATTTAAGGGAGAGAGTATAATTAAAGTATAGCGTTAGGCAGTCGTGGGGGCTGTCAAGGAAAGTAAAGGAGTTAAATAATGACGAATTTTTTTAGGATACTTGCCGCCGTGGGCGGACTTGCGATGTTCATTTACGGAATGAAGACGCTGAGTACGGGACTTGAAAAGACCGCAGGCGGTTTTATGGAGAAAGTTCTGGCAAAGGTATCGGGCAATATATTGACAAGTATACTGTTCGGTGCTATCGTAACAGCTGCAGTACAGTCTTCGACAGCGACAACAGTTATTGTTATAGGTCTTGTAAATGCGGGACTTCTGAAACTCCGCGGAGCTGTGGGCATAATCATGGGTGCTAACATAGGTACCACCATGACCGCCCAGATAACCAGACTCGCAGGCGGCAGCGGAGATTCAAACAACTTCTCCACTACCGTGTCGGCAGTGCTGGCGATAGCGGGTATATTGTTCATAATGATAGCCAAGAAGAACAAGTACAAGACCATCGGTGAGATACTCATAGGTGTATCGATACTCTTTGCGGGTATAAACACCATGAAAAGCAATCTGGAGCCGATCCTCAAAGGCTCTGAAGCAGTACGCAGCCTGTTCGGGCTCCTGCAGAATCCTGTGCTTGGCATACTGGTAGGTATAGTAGTTACTATATGCACACAGTCCTCTGCTGCTGCTGTCATCATACTCCAGACAATATCCAGCGGTTCGGGCGGTGCTGTACTGTTCGCATCGGCATTCCCGATAATCATGGGTACCAACATCGGTACCTGCGCGACACCTCTGCTGTCGTCCCTGAAATCTTCAAAGAACGCAAAGAGAGCAGCGCTGCTGCACTTCTACTTCAACCTTATTGGTACCATACTGTTCCTGATAGTTATATACACAGTCCAGGCAACTGTGGGCTGGAGTTTCTGGGACAAGGAATTCACACAAGGCGATATCGCGAACTTCCACACTATATTCAACGTTATAGTAACTGCAATATTCATACCCTTTGCAGGAGTGCTTGAAAAACTGGCGTGCATCACGGTGCCTGATAAGCCCGATGAAGAAGAGGACGTATTCTCCAAAGAAGATCTGCTGGACGAGAGATTCCTCGTTACACCGAACGTTGCTATCGCACAGACAAGGGAAGCTGTTGTTCAGATGGGTATATATGCCCGCAAGAACTTTGAAGCTGCCTGCATGATGTTCGATAAGTACGACATGAGGGAGATAGAGAAGATCAACGAGCGTGAAGAACTTCTGGACAGACTTGAAGACCGTGTGGGTCAGTACCTTATCAAGCTCAATGACTGTAAGCTGAACGAGGATGAGGGACGTATGGTGACGACCCTGTTCCACCTTATCAGCGAGTTTGAGCGTATCGGCGATTACTCGGTGAACCTCTGCGAAACAGCAAATGTGCTTTATGAAGAAGAAGCTCACTTCTCTGAAAGAGCCAACAAGGAGCTCATGGTAGTCCATGGCGCTATTGCTGAGATAATCGGTCTTGCGATAGAAGCAACAAAGACTATGGATATGAATGTACTGACCGAGATCGAACCTCTTGAAGAGGTGGTTGACCGTCTGGTTGAAGAACTCAAGGCTGTGCATATCGACCGTTCAAAGAATGGTCAGTGTCCTATCGAAGTTGGAATACATTTCCTGGATATACTCACCAACGTGGAGAGAATTTCAGATCACTGCTCGAATATAGCGATATACCTTATCTCTACCAAAAAGCAGTATGAGACCCTTAAAAAGCATGAGTATCTCGATGAACTCCACAAGCACGGTCCCGAGACCTACGAGAAGAAGCTCAAAGAGTACAGTGCAAAGTACTCACTTGAAACACTGGCGTGACCTGAATGACCGCGCTGAGATAATTTGATGATCTTGCGGAGGAGACCTTTCTGAAAAGGTTTCCTCCGTATTTTTGTTATTTCAGTGTGGTGAACTGACTGCAAACGTATCTGCGGAGTTCCTCACCGCTGATGGCTATGCCCAGCTGTGCGGCTGTTTCGCCCCAGCTTGGGAGACGGCTGTCGGGTCTATCGAAATAGCGGTACTGCACTACCATTTTCGCCAGTCCTGCCAGATGGTCGCGCCTGTCTTCAAGCCGTCGGCGCTGCAGAGTGAGTTCGGCTAGTCTCAGCGTTTCATCGCGTATATCCGCACGCAGCAGAGGAAGGTGGGGAGAATTGTTCTTCTCTGCGCGTCCGACCTTTACCAGCAGTTCGGTGATCCGACGCCGTGTAAGGGCTTCGTTTCTGCACAGTGTTCTGTACTGTGCGAATTCCTTGGCGCGTGCGCTGGCGAGTCCGCTTCTGGTTTCTCCATTCAGCTTATTTGCTTCTCCCGTTGGGATAGCTAATAATTCGGCTATGTATGAATAGATGTCCAGTGAATCGAGAACATCTTTACTGCGTGTGTTTCTTTCCATTTTCTCCTCCTGTCTTCGCACATCTGCCGACTTATCTGCCGATGGGGCGGTACGGCGCGGGTATGTCGGCTTATGACGATATTGATATATTTTGGCTGTGACTATATTATAACTCAAACAAACGTTCTTGTCAAGAACGTTTGTTCTAGAAAATATAAATTCAGCATTTTGCACATCACCGCACCTGTGAAGCAGGTTATCTTATGGCATGAACGCAAAAAAAAGCACCTCTGCAAAAAGCAGAAGTGCCTTGAAACTTCATATAAAAGTGCATTACATATTCAGCAGAGTTTTTATCTCACTGATAGCGGGGATAATATTATCCACGGTCTTGACCATCTCAAACAGGCGGATACGCTCCTCCTCATCGATGATACCGTCGCGGGCGATATCGACAAGTGCGCGGGATATCTGATCGAGATCGGCAGCGGAATTCGCAAACTCGATAACGATACGGTCAAGGTTCTTCTCGATCTTGACAGGGGAAGTGTCACGCAGCAGAAAATCAGTAGTAACGCTGAAATAATTGCTGATGGCAACGATCTTTTCAGCGTCGGGCAGTGACTGTCCCAGCTCCCACTTGGAAACTGTCTGTCTGCTGACATCAAGGGCATCGGCAAGTGTCTCCTGCGAGCAGCCGCTGCGATTTCTGAGGTATAACAATTTATCTCCGATGTTCATTTCCAAACTTCCTTTCAGAAAATAATCCTTTGGATAATTATAACATGGATAGAGATATTTTTCAATAGGTTAGTTTTATATAACTTAACTTTTTTTTCAATGATCCTTTATGGTAGCTTTACATAGATCCGTTTGCCGCATTTTGGGCATACTATTATATTTTTGCCGCTTTCTTTGGGTATATCCAGCTTATTGCCGCATTCGCAGGTAATTGAGTCGGGGCGTGCCGACCTTAGCTGGCTCAGCGGGGTGTAGCCTTTGTTATCTGTGACGTAGTTGCCTATTTTACCGCCCTTGCCTGTAAGTTTGTTGAGAAATAGCGTGAACCTGATGTTTTCCGCTTCACGTTTTGATATCTTTGTTGAAAAAACGCGGGATAGATTTATTATCATTATAAGTCCTGTAACGCTGAGTATACCGCTTGCCGAGATATGCGGTATCCGCCACAGCACAGTGCGCGTCAGCAAAGCGATGAGAAGACATAGTGCGGTCACCGCAAAAAACAGCATATCAAATCCGTATCTGCCTTTCATAAAGCTCAGTTTTTTCATTATTTTCCTCCTGAGGGGTAGTATTTTCTGTCCAGAAAATTATATCATATAAACAGGCAATTGTAAAGAGAACTTCGGCAAAGTTATCATAAAGTTCGTAAATGCCCGAATATTAGGGCGCTTTTATGGGAATGGGTAAATGAGATCTACAGAATGGAGTAAAAGTGACAGCTCGAACCATTTGTTTATTGCTAACAATTTAATAAAATTTACGCAATTTTTTGACCCGTTTTTTGTCATATAAAGAAAATGTCGGAAAGGAGCGAAATTTGCCTTGACAATCAGGACAATGTTTGATATGATATATGTAATATCAAAGTGTGAACTTTTTTGTATACCAAACAAGTTGTATTGATACCGAAGTGCGGCACAGAACGGACGGTGAAATGTCGGCAGAGTCGATATATTGGCTTGTACGGCATATGATGTGCTGCTTTCGGTATATTTATGTTAAGAAAGGAATTTGATGACTGATGGACGTTCCCGAACCGGGGTTTATTGTCGCGGCAGTACCTGTGCTGTGCGGACTGCTTACAGCGTTTTTTTATGCCTGCGAGTGCAGTGCGGCTGAGATATCTGATTCAAGGCTGAAAAAGCTTGCGGAGACCGACAAGCGTGCTGCGTCTGTAGTTAAAATGCTTGAGCATACGGGACGATTTTTAAACGTGAACCTTATCGCACGAACTGCCCTTGTGGCGCTTCAGACTGCCTGCGCTTTTATATGGTTCTTTTCACCGATGAAAAAAGCTCTTGCAGATGCGTGGGGCGGATACGATGCGGCGGCGGTGATATGTTCTGCGACGGTTATAATACTTCTGCTGACCCTGTGGGTCGGTACGGTGTGCATGGGCGTGCCGAAAAAGCTTTGTTCTGCGGGCAAGATAGGGGAGAGCTTTCTGCTGAGAACAGCAGGGATCTACCGCGCATGGCTGGCACTTTTCAGACCGATAGAGATCATCAGCTGCGGCCTTACCACTGCCTTGCTGAGACTTTTCGGCGTTAAAAACGTAAATGCCGAGGAAGCTGTAACCGAGGAAGAGATACTGATGATGGTGGACGCTGTCAACGAGACAGGCGCTATCGAGGAAAGTCAGGCGGAGATGATAAGCAATATCTTCGAGTTTGACGATATCGAGATAGGTGAGGTAATGACTCACCGAACCGAGGTTGCCGCCATAGATGAGAGCGCACCTATCCGCGAGGCAGTGGAACTTGCCATAGAGAGCGGATTTTCCCGTATACCCGTATATAAGGACAGTATAGATGATATACAGGGCGTTATCTACGCCAAGGACCTGCTCACGCTGGTTTTCCATGAAAGCGCTGAGGACAGGACAGTCAAGGATTTTATGCGCGAAGTGATATTCGTGCCCGAAAGCCAGAAATGCGGTGAACTTTTCAAGGAACTTACCGCTAAAAAGATACAGATGGCAGTAGCCGTAGATGAATACGGCGGCACTGCGGGCGTTGTTACGCTTGAAGATCTGATAGAGACCATCGTGGGCGATATCGTGGACGAGTTCGACGATGAGAGCGAGGAGATAACCAAGATCTCCGAGGGCGTTTTTGAAATAGAGGGCAACGCGGGCTATGAAGACGTTATGGAAGCCCTCGGCAAGGAGCCCGAAGAGGATTCTCCCTTTGAAACGATAGGTGCAATGGTGATAGAACTGCTGGGGCACATCCCCGATGACGGAGAAAGAGCGTCAGTTAAATGGGAGAACGTAAAGTTTACGGTGACACAGGCAGAAGACAGAAGGATAGGCAGGATCAGGGCAGAGCTTTGCACCGAGTAAAAGCTCTGCGGAGCTTTTAAGGAGTGGTTTCTTTGGGCGTAAAGATTTGGGCGGCTGTTTCAGGGCTCGCACTGCTTCTTGCGGCAGCGGGCGGGGGCTACTATGCCTATAAGACGCTGGACAGCAGAACAGAAACTGATATTGTCATATCCGGCAAGGACGAAGGCAGGGTCGTTACCCGCCGAAGCAAGGTGGATCTGCCCGGAGCAGGCGGCGAGGTCGTTGTAAAGGAGGAAGTATCCTCGGGTACAGAAGATCTTGCGATAAGCAAAGAAGAAGCGGCTAAGATCGAAATGCCATTTGCGGCGGAGTATTTTGCTCAGCGGCTGAGCGATGACGAAGCGATCGTGAGCCGACAGATATACAAAGGCATCACCGAACGCGAAGAGACCATATATATAAAGAATGATGTGGTGGGCTCTGCCGATATCTGTGAACTGATAGTCATGGTCGTAACGGGTTCGCCCGAGATAGACTATATAGATACTAACTATTCGGTACAGGTAGACTCTGACGGCTATGCATCGGCGATATTCATGAATTATACCAGAAGCGCCGATGATTCCGAAATACGAAATATGCTGACTGAACAGGCGATAGACCGCATATTGGCGGGCATGGAACCCGATTGGACAGATTTCCGTAAGTACAAATATATCCACGATGCGCTTGTAAATAACTGTTTTTACTACGAATCGGACGGCGACTGCTACACCGCATACGGATGTCTTGTAGGCGGCAATGCAGTGTGTGAAGGTTATTCCAAGGCACTGATGCTGGTATGTGACAGAGCAGGGATACCATGCCTTCCCGTTATCGGGCAGGGCGTTAATGAAGACGGCTCTGTTCAGGGACATATATGGAATAAGGTGATGCTGGACGGCGAATGGTACGCTTCTGATATCACCTGGGACGACCCTGTGTTTGAAAGTGCAGAGAATTATCTCAGGTACGATTATTTCTCGGTCACCGATGAAGAAATGACCAGGAACCATGTGCAGGACGAGAATAGATTTATCAGCGAACCTGTCTGCACAGCTACCAAATGTGATTATTATCGTTATTACGGCTATTTCGCAGAAACCGTAGATGATGCTGACGATGCGTTCAGTAACGCGGTAAGGGATGCTATGGCTAACGGCGAGGAGTATGCGAGGATCAAGTGCTCCGATAGGGAATGCTTTGATGCGACACTTAACTGGGTTTTCGGTGACGGAACAGGCAACGAAGAACTTTTTGACATGATAAAGCAGGGCGTTTCTGATAATCCCGGGTTCGGCTACAAGACCTCGGGCTATTCCGTAATAAACAACGCTGTGACCTACAATATCTCCATTAGGCTGAAAAAATAACGTATTAAGGCGTAGTTTGTCTATTGTGACAAAATAATAGTGAAAAATCCGTGAACAAGGTTGAAATTTCAAAACGGATGTGTTATAATAAAATGTAGCTTGATTTTACGAGCTTTTTGCTTTTTATAAATGAAAGGAATGTTGAAAAATGGGAGCTGTCTCCACAAGCAAGAGATCGAGTGCGGGCAAGAACGTACTGGTGTTCTTCATCGTATTCATGATATTGGAAATGCTGATAATATTCGGCGTCGGCAAAGTGTTCAAGAATAAGGACGTAACACCCAGTGTGCTGGGTTACAGCCTTTTCATAACCAAGGAAGACCTTCTGAAGAGCGATCCTAATGGCGGTGTTATAGTAGCTGTTCCGAAGAACGTGCTGGTAATTGCATCTGACGGTGTTAACGACGCTAAAAGCAAGATCGGCGGTCCGATACTTTGCGAGAATGTTGAAGATGAAGGCACAGGTGTTTACTGGCTGAAAGACTTAAAGACAGAAGATGGCAAAGACGGCGTTAAGTACGTTGTTACCAACGGCGGCAAGGAATATGTGATAAATAATTCCGATGCTATCGGTTTCTGTGCAAGCTATTACGTTACAGCAGGTAAGGTAATAAACTTTGTTACCCAAAAGTTCGGAATGATATGCTGTGCAGTAGTACCCCTTTTCCTGCTGGTACTTATCGAACTCATCATCGCTATCGCAACTCATTCTCCGGAAGAAGATGAGGACGAAGATGAAGACGAAGTAGTAGAAGAGAAGAATGTGCAGCTGGATGATTTCCTCTTTGGCGGAAAGGGCGAGACCGAGCAGATAGCTAAGCGCAGAAAGAAGCCCGTTTCGGAAGATGATGAAGAGGAAGATGACGAAGATATATCCGTCAGAAAGGCAGTTAAGCCTGCACGCAATGATGATTTCGATTTTGATATCGGCGTGAGAAAGACAACCAAGGCGCCTACTACTATCCCCGATATCCAGGCATTCCCCGCACAGCCTGCCAAGCAGCCTGCTGCTGAAGCTGATTTTGATGCCCGTGAATTTTTCGGTGTACAGCCCAATAACGCTGGCGCACCTGCACCTCAGCAGGATAACAGCAGCCTGCGTCTGAAAGACGACGAGTATTATGAGAAGGCTTCTCAGCTCGTAGAAGGCAGCGAAGCACAGGCAAGACCTGCAAGAAGACCCGCAGGTCAGAGACCCCGCAGAAGAAGACCTGTATCTTCTTCAAACGGTGCAGATAACGGCGCATCACTTGAAGATCTGATGAAGCTTATGGAAGAAGAGCAGAATAAGCTTAAAGGCCGTATGAAGTAATTTACAGCGAAATCAAGTACAATTTAATATCAAATATTCAGCCGCAGTATTTCCGGGTTTTTGGAAATATTGCGGCTTTTCTCTTGACTTATTAACGTTTTTGTAGTATAATATGTATAAGATGATAATTAGTCGGCAGTGGCCGAATCGTGAAACCTTCGATTATTGTAAAAGTGATACAGGTGTTTGTCGGGAGAATACTTGTTTCAAATATTTGCATTTATAAAAATCGTAAACGCGGCAGCAGATATTGCATTAAGTTAAAAAATTTGGAAAATTGACGGTAAAAGGATCATAGCTCTTATATGTGGTAAAAGTAGTTTGATTTTTTGCGAAAAATATATCAAATAGCAGTGAATGAAATCTAAAAAAACACTCACATATGTTGCCGAAAACGTTTAATTTTACGCGGTTACAGACGATATTTCCATTTTCTGGGCGAATAATGAACTTAACATTTCGTAATATAAAACAACGTGTGCCATAATATAAGACCAAATCAGTTTATTGTTAAAATCTTTGCCGATTTGTCAGAAATGGAGATAATAAATCAAAAAATAATGTGCAAATTCTGCAAAAAGTTTAATTGACTTGAAATATGAGGTATGCTATAATACACATAACAAATGAATTGTCATTTTGCACTATATTTTAGTTAATAATTTTGCGATAGGTTAAAAATCTTACAATAAAGGAGAAATAAAATGAAAAAGACACTTTCTGTTTTCATGGCAGTGATCGCCGCAGCAGCGGCAAGCACTTTTGCAGCTTTTGCAGGAGATGTTGAACTCGATACCCAAAAAGCTGTTGAAACTGACAAAGGCATAACTTTCACTGCGAATTCAAAAGATCTCGCTGCTTCTCAGTTTACTTCCGATACTACTGTTAAAGTTGCATACAGCGGCGGGGACGGCGCTGAAAGTCCCGTAAAGCTGGTGCTTGGCTACTGGGACAAGAACGACAATACCGAGTTTGAGTTCGGTTCGCCCGCATCTGCTGAAGTAAAGGCTTCCGAAGTCAAAGACGGCGAGGCTGTGTTCACCTATGCGGACATTACTGAGGCTCTGGGCGATAATGCGCTTTCTTCGGTATTTGCTATCGATGTTGAAGCCGATGGCAGCACAGTCACCTGCACGGGATTCACTGCGACTAATGTTCTGTCCTCCAAAGAGATGGCAGAGAACGATTTCCGCCGTACTATAAGGGTACACGCAAAAAAGCCTGCCACCAGCGAGAACTGGGGACAGAGCATATCTGTGGGTGTTGACCAGTTCGATGTCAGCACTATGGCAGAAAATTCCTTTGTGATAGCGATATTTGAATCAGACCTTGATAAGGATGTTGTTTCAGCGCCTGTTGAATTCATCATGCAGAGCACTGATGATACAGTTTCGCCCAAAGCAAAGAATAATACTGTATGGGGCAAGGTAGCACCCGTGCTTTTCAACAATAAGTATGCACTTTTTGATTTCGAGAGCATGGAAGATGCTTACGGAACCGATGATTTCTCCTGCGTTTCCACCGTGTATATCGGAGATACTGGAAAATCACCCATAACCTGCACTGATATTTACGCTCTTGATATCAAGACTATTGCGAAAGACGAGCCCGAAGTATCGGAGAATTCCGAAGCGGCAGCTGACAATAATAATGCAGTTGAAACCACAAAGCCTGCCGATACTCAGACACCCGCCGCTGTTACCAGCAAAGATAACTCCTCATCGGACAATAAAGACGATGAAGGCAGCAACTTCAAGCTGATAGTAATAGGAATAGTTGCAGGCGTCATAGTGGCAGCCGGTGTGATATTCCTTATCCTCGGCAAAAAGAGCCGCGAAACATACGATGTCAACAAGCACAGGTATGTTAAGAAATAGCATATATCCAAAAGACCGTCTCGGTGTGAGACGGTCTTTTTTGTGCTGTGTAAACATCATGTTCGCCCATTGGTCGGGCTAATATCTTTATTTTGTTTTGCGGTTTTCAGCGAAGCTATAAGTATACGTTTTATCTCAAGGCAATCGTTGAGCATTGATTCTCCGTGTTCTCTTTCAATATAATCTGAAAGGATAAGAAGCTTCAGCCAGTATTCGGTCTCAGCTGTTTCTTTAAGGGCTATATGCATTTTTGCTATAAAATCAGCCTGACTTACTCCATAGGCGGCTTCATTTGCATTTGCTCCGATAGAAGTTCCGCTTCTGATTATTTGTTTTGATATGATACTCTCTTTTTTCTCTTTGATAAGATACTGATACAGCTTGACTATCCTTGCAGCGAATCTCAGAGATTTATCTAATAATGGGTTGTTGTTTTCCATATTAATGACCTCGCTTAGTGAATAATGAAAAATGAATAGTGAACAATGAATAATATGAAACGCCCCTTTCGGAATTTTACATTATTCATTATTCGCTATTCATTATTAATTGAGCCCCTCCGCGTTAGCAGAGGGGCGTTTCTGGTGGAGATGAGGAGAGTCGAACTCCTGTCCGAAAGCCCATCCAAACGAATTTCTACGAGTCTAGTCGGTTATTTCAGCTTGCGCCGATTCCCTCGCCGCGGGCAAACAGACACGCCCCTCGGTCCGGTAGGCTGCAATACACCTGCGGGTCACAGCCATCGCCCGCAGACGTTCACCACTAGTCGACGCCTTTACCCGAGCCGTGGTACTCTCAGGCAAGACGGGCTGCCCTTAGGCTGCCATTGCAAAATTATCGTTGTCGTCTAATTTTAAAACGTACGCCGTTTAAGGAGAGTGCGCTCCTCCACTCGCTTATCGTCCTTCAAGACCCCCGTCGAAACCTTTACATCCCCGTATTTTTATAACACAGGCAAAACTGATGCTGTCTGCGAGGTGCTTGATATATATCAGCTTATGCTTTACCATCCACAGCATTTTCGCGCTTTGTCATCACATATTACGCTCTTTCAGCGCTCTCTCGATCTCGCGGTCAGCGGCTTTTTTAGCCATATCGTCACGCTTATCGTGGAGCTTTTTACCTTTGCACAGACCCAGCGCCAGCTTCACTCTGCTGCCTTTGAAATACAGCGAAAGGGGTATAAGCGCCAGACCTTCCTGCTGAACCTGTCCGAAAAGTCTCATGATCTCTCTTTTATGCAGCAGCAGTCTGCGGACGCGCCTTGGGTCTTTGTTGAATATATTGCCCTGTTCGTAGGGGCTTATATGCATACCCTTGACCCACATCTCGCCGTCATCAACACTGCACCAGCTGTCCTTGAGGTTAACGCCGCCCTTGCGGATGGACTTTACCTCAGTGCCCACCAGTTCAATGCCGCACTCGATGGTTTCCAGTATAAAGTAGTCGTGCCGCGCCTTGCGGTTATCGGCTATCTGTTTTGTGCCCTTTTTATCGATCGCCACAGGCGTGACCTCCTTTGCTTTACTGACATACAATAGTATAACACATATTATCTGTTTTGTCAAAGGGTTGGATATATATTTTTCTGCGAACTATGTCGGATAGTGACTAATACCGTTAGATCGGTCGATATTATCTGTACGGAGCAACAAATCGAAGGTTTTAAATACATATACAATTATGTCGAATACTTTGAGGAAAAGTCGAAATATTAACAAATTATTATTGTTAACAATTAATGAAAATGATACTTGTTAAAAATATAACATAAAATGTGTCTTTGTTTACAAAAATTAACGAATGATGTGTCTGATAATTCTTCTGCTCTGAATTGTTGATGTTCACAATTATGCTGTTTCATAAATTTTGATATATTAAACTAATTACACGTTTGAAGCAATTATTTCACGAAAAGCAACAGAAAATAGCAAATATATGGTAAAATTGTAGCTGTATTAAACATAATGCACAAAGAACCTGCCGATGGCGTATAGATAAGTTATGTAAAATAAATCTTGAAAACTTTTGTGAAGTATGCTATAATAAGTTCAAGATTTAAACGGAGTATTAAATTACTTAAATCGCATTAACAAAACGCACACCATCAATCAATTATTATTATTTTTACAGAAAGGAAGATCGTTATGGCAGCCATGTTTATTTTCACGATACTGATGAACCTATTTGCGTGGGCAGCATTCACTGTGACAGACATTGTATTTGGCGGGTACTCATTCGTTAACATGATCGTATTGGCAGAATGGTTTGTGATGCCTATGGCTGCTTCTGCGATATATCGCGCTGTAACGTCGCACAAGGGTAACGACGAGCAGCACGATAAGGCGATGTATATGCTGATGTGGTTCGTGGTATCCACAGGTATATCCGGTCTGGTATGCAGGATAAGAGAAATGACCGTATGGTATGATCTCTCGAAGTTCAACAGCTTTGATTATCCCGCATTCGCATCATTCTTTGTACTCGGATTTATCGTATATTCGCTGATCTATGATATAATCGGCTTCTTTGTTGACGGACATTTTGCTTCACACAAAACAGCAGGTCTGTCAGCACGTCACTGAATTTATTTTTGATCTATGTGATATAAATTCCTGGAGATATGCCAACACCTATTTCCCAATAAAGGGGCTGTTGCAGCCCCAACAAAGAAAAAGACGCCTGACACACCAAAAAGGTAGTGCCAGGCGTCTCATTTTGTGGTATAATGTAATTGCAAATATAACATCAAACCAACGAAAGGATTGTACCACA
>Ga0256405_10007041_pt1 | contig 17347 bp, 14 predicted proteins | sample RumenRJG_02DNA_FD_189096 | JGI IMG/M metagenome (GOLD analysis project Ga0256405, IMG submission 189096) | Bovine rumen microbial communities from Lethbridge, Alberta, Canada - RJG_02 | ecosystem: Host-associated > Mammals > Digestive system > Stomach > Rumen | place: Canada: Alberta...
AGGTGGATGTAGGCTCCGTGCAGGTGATGAGAAACCATCAGCCCATCCGCGTGCTGGAGGACTTCACCTATACCGACGAGGCAGCAGTGAACATCCGTATGAAGGAGGGGGCCAAGAGCCATTGGGTAACTTCGTTCAACGGCGGGGCTGGCATCAGCAGCCATACAGGATTATGGAAATTCGAGGGCTTTGGCCTGCGATTGAAGTCCAACTTCCAGACCATGCTCACCTACAAGACCAACAACACGGGGCAGGACATCAGCAAGGAAACAACGAGCCTCTTTAACTTCGACGATTTGGAAAGCCGTAGTGACTATATCCAACTGTCACCGCCTACGACACCCAACCTTGCCGAAAGCCGTACCCTGTTCAACCGCAGTCATGCTGTCACGCTCAATACACTGAAACGGTTTAATGAGTCGTCGCAGATGAACATACAAGTAATCTATAACAACAACCGCGAGACGGCAGAGGGCGTCAGGCACACGGAGTATTTTCTACCAGACGGTAACCGCATCATCGACAACCGCAAGGACTATCTGCAAAAGGATAACGAACTATACGCACTGGTGAAGTATGAGCGCAACAGCACCAACCAATATCTGAAGAACTCACTGTCGGGCGATTTCACATGGAGCCGCCAGTGGCTTAACGAGACGGGGACAAGCAGCCATAACCAGTTTGCCCGCAAGCCTGAATACGACATCAAGGACAATCTGTATATCATCCGCAAGTACGGCAATCGCCTTGTTTCGTTCTATTCCAATAACCGCATCATCAGCCGTCCGCAGTCGCTATCAGTTGACACACTCTATCAGTATGTCAGCAGTCAGCGATACAGCACCGACACCTACGCTATGGGCGGTATCAAACTCGGACGTTTCAGCCTCTCACTGAAAGCGGGTGTGAATGCAGCCTTGCATCGTCTGGAGTCGGACTTAATAGGAATGCCTGATACCATCGGACTATTGGCAGATGACAGCCGTTTCTCTTTCGCCCGTTTATATGTGAAGCCGAACCTTACTTATAAAACGCGCGACATCAATGTGGAACTCAGCCCAACAACGGAATATCTCTACGAGAAATACTGCCACGACAACGGACATCACCAAATGCTCTTCTCACCAGACCTCAGTGTAAAGTGGTACGTCACGCCCCGCCTACGCCTCTCACTGGGAGGTTCTGCCTCTGTGGAGCCTTTGGATGCCAGTCGTTTCTACCGGTCACTAATATTGCAGGACTTCCAGTATATCAAACAAGGCTATGCGGGTTATCAACATAGCCATACACATGCCATACGTGGCGGCATCAACTATAACGATGCGCTGAAAGCCTTGCACACCATCTTGACCGTATCGCGTACTTTCAGCACTTCGCCCTATACGCCGACACGCCAGTTTGTGGGCGATTACATCATTCTCTCTGCTATTGAGCAAGAAAGCAAGTCGGACTCTTGGCAAGCCAATCTGATAGCCAGCAAGGGCATCAACCTCTGGAATGGGGTTGTCAATCTCCGTACCTTGTATCTTAACAGCGATGCCTCGATGCTTCAAAACGGAATTATGACCGACTACAACAGTCAGATGCTCAACGTCCGCGCAGGTCTCGACTTCTCTTTTTGGAAGGATATGCATCTGCGCTATGGCATCACGTTCAGCCAAAACAGAATGAAGATCCAGTCTATGGATTATTCACATAAGATTGACGGTTGGAAACAAGACCTTTCCATCATCATTCCCATAAAGCCATTCACCATCGACCTGCGAGGTGAGTATTACCGAAACGAAATTACCAGTGGCAACTACAAAGACTTCTTCTTGGCTGACATCAAAGCCAGTTATAAGTCCAAGCGGCTCGACCTCACCCTCTCGCTCAACAATCTGCTGAATCGTGACACCTATTCATACGTCGTCACCAGCGACCTCACTAGCAGCACCTCCACCAACCGCATCCGTGGACGAGAGCTATTACTCACAGCATATTATAAACTCTAAAACGATGTCTCAGATGAAAAATAGGCACTATCAGGCAAATGTCAGACAAATGTCAGGAAGAAAATTCGTTTGTCAGACATAAATGACAGTACCTTTGCACTCGCTAATGTTAAAAGTTGAACGGTTTGCATCGTTGTGTGTATACAATAATAAGTAAAACATCATATTAAAATGAAAAGACTGATTCTATTTTCAATGGTTTGCTTTATAGCCACAGTAACACAAGCACAGAACGACAGCATCAAGACTGAGACGCTGCAGGAGGTAACCGTACAGGGCTCGAAAGTTGTGCAACGGGTGGACGGACAGACCATCTATCCCACACGTCAACAACTGGAGAGTTCAACGAACGGCTATTCACTGTTGTCGAAACTGACGTTGCCCCATCTGCGTATCGACCCAGTAATGCATACCGTTACGGCTCTTTCCAATCTCGGTAGTGTACAAGTACGCATCAACGATATGGTGGCTTCAAAGGAGGACTTGCTTTCACTTGACATGAAGGCCGTACAGCATATCGACTACATCGATAATCCAGGAGTCAGATATGGTGATGGTATCGCCTATGTCATCAATATCATCGTGAAGAAACCCGTCAGCGGCTACGACATTGGGGCAGACCTGACAAATACGCTCACAGCCGTGAATGGCGATGAGACTGTCTATGGAAAATTCAACTATGGTAAGAGCGAGTTCGAAGTGAACTACTCGCTGGGCTATCAGAATTTCAAGGGAACAGAATATGAAGAAAAAGCGTCATATGAATTGGAGTCAGGTACGGAGTACAATGTCTTACGCCAACAGTTAGAGGGACAGAATAAGAGTCTTGACCACAAAATCCAACTGACCTATAGCCTGAGCGACTCGAACTATGTGTTTCAGTCGAAACTCTCAGCCCATCGAGACATTCAGCCCGATAGGTTGTGGACTAAGTTTGAGAACTATGAAGACCATTCCTCGTCCCGTACCTCATCGCCTGTACTCGACCTCTATTTCCATCAAGACTTCAAGCGTCACCAGTCACTTACTGCCAATGCCGTGGGAACGTATATCCATACCGACAGCCATGCAGAGCATAACGAAGGTGGCAGTTATGCCTACGATGTGACAGGTAAGACGTATTCACTCTGGACGGAGGCCATCTATGAGAACCGTCTGAAACCATTCACGCTATCCTTGGGTACCCAATATGGACAGAAATATATCAATAATGAGTATTCGGGTGATGCCGTTGCTTCCAACTCTATGCGTTCATCAATGTTTTATTTCTTCGGACAGTTGAAAGGACGCTTGGGCAAACTTGGCTATATGGGAGGCTTGGGCGTAAGCACACGCTACTATCGACAAGCAGAATGGAATGACCGTTTTCTGCTGTTCCGTCCTAAGATGACGCTTGCATATCCGTTGGCCAGGAACCTGAAGATGAAGTACGACTTTGAAATATCGCAGCACGTATCGCAGATTGCACTTGTCAGCGACGTGTCTGTCAAACAGAATGCGATGGAGACACTTGTCGGTAATCCAGATATTTCTCCAAACCGCGTTACTTCGCATGATCTTCGTTTGACTTATTCCACGCCAAAAATCATGAGCGAGTTGCAAGGCTATTGGCGACTGAATGCCAATTGCAACATGGAGAAATACACCCGTAAGGACGGACATTTCTATCAGACACAGACCAACGCCAGCAACGAGTGCAGTTTCTTCTTTATCCAAAGTTACAACCGCTGGGAGGCTATACCAGAGCATCTTTCCATCACCCTCTATGGTGGTATCTACCGTTTTTTCAACTTTACAGACGACTATCGTCATACCTATACGGCATTTAATGGCGGTGCCAGCGTGGAAGCCTACCTCGGAAAGTGGACGCTGACCGCATACGCGGATAATGGTTGGAACTTTATGGAGGGTGAGCATCGTGGCCATCAGCCTGCCGCATGGTATCTCACGGCTTCTTATCAGATGAAGAATGTAACCTTATCCCTCTATGCTCAACATCCCTTCTGCGCTCGTCCGCTCACTCACGAAACAGAGGTGCTCAGCCGTTACATCCACAAAGAGGCGTCACAACACAGCCGCGATTTTGGCAATATGCTTACACTCAATCTTACGTGGCATCTCTCGTCTGGTCGTAAATATCGCGATATCCAGCGTACGATGAACCATCGGGATACAGAAACAGGAATCTTACTAAGCAAATGAGAAAGGCCATCTTCATATTTATCGCCATCGTTCTCGTGGCTGCCAGCATCGACTGGATCCGTTCGTGCAGCGGCTTGAAGTCCCACAAGGAGGTCTTTGGGCGGGAACTCACTTACGCCGACATGTACGAGTACAAGGATGCGGACTACGATTACGTCGTCCGCGTCCCGTCGTTCTTCACCGCCCAACCCGATTCCCTTCAGGATGAGAAGGGCCGCATGCGCTTCGAGTATGGCGACCAGTGGATCACCGTTGTCATCGAGAGTCATGTGATGCACAACAACGGCCAGTCGCTAAAGGACGGTATGGACTCGCTGGCACAAGTATTGAAAGCCACAGACAGCAAACTTGGCAGCAATTATTTCATCCTCTCTGGTTCGCAGTACGAAAACGGCAGTCTTATCGAAGGCTACAGCTATTATTCGAAGGTCATGACCAATCACAAACTCTGGTTTGTCTATACGATGGTCTATCCCGACGACTACAAGGACATCCTAGCCCGTCTGTTCAAGGAAATCGATGACTGGCAGATATGGGAGCGCCCCCGTCCACAACTGAAGCAGGGCGAGAGTCAAACGCCAAAAGCGGTATCAGAATAAATTACTATGGTTAATTTCATCCAAATTGTTCATTTGTTGCCGAAAAACAACAAATACTCTAAAAATAGTTTTAGATTTTCAACTTTATCATTCTATTATGGACTTTAATGATGGCATATTTACGCTTTTTTTCGTATCTTTGCCCTAAAAAATGTATTTAGGATAATGACTGTGAAGATATTGCATAAAATATTCCTGCTCCTGCTGTTGGCGACATTCATGCTGACATCTTGCCACGATGACGACGAGCCGATTGATGAACCAACGGAGCAGACTGTTATCTTCTTCATGCCGTGGTCAACGAACATGACGCCGTACTTTGAGCAGAACATTGTGGACTTCGAGACTGCCATTAAGGGTGGACTACTGAAGAACGAGCGCGTCATCGTCTGCATTTCCTCGACCACGAGTCGGGCGAATGTGATAGAACTACGGCAAGAACAGAACCGATGCGTTCGCGACACGCTGATGTTCTACAACCAGCCCGACTTCACGCAGCGCGAAAACATCTCGAGGATGCTCAATGATGTGCGGGCCATTGCCCCAGCCCGCCGTTACTCGCTCATCGTGGGCTGTCACGGTATGGGCTGGCTCCCCGTCAGCACAAGTCGGGCACGGAGCCAATACCACTTCGAGCGCGATGATGTGCCTCAGACAAGATGGTTTGGCGGATTTACAAGTGAGTATCAGATAGAGACCACGACGCTGGCCGATGCCATCGGCGACGCAGGGATGCGGATGGAGTACATTATGTTCGACGACTGCTTCATGTCATCCGTCGAAGCCGCCTACGACCTCAAAGATGTGACCGACTACCTCATCGGCTGTCCGACGGAAATCATGATTTACGGCTTCCCCTATCACCTCTGTACCCGCCACCTCGTCGGCACCGTCGATTACGCCGCCCTCTGCCAGACCTTCTACGACTTCTACAGCCACTACACCACGCCCTGCGGCACCATTGCCGTGACCGATTGCCGCGAACTCGACGCGCTGGCCGCGATTGTGAGGGACATCAATCTGACACAGGAATTTGACTACGCCCTGTTGTCCGACGTGCAAAGGATGGATGGCTATAATCCCCCGTTGTTCTACGACCTCGGCGACTACATCGCCCACCTCTGCGCCGACCAGAATCTGCTCGATGCCTTTAACCGCCAACTGGAGTTGACCGTCCCTTACAAAGCGCATACCGCCCAATACTATTCCGCCAGCAACGGCTTCAACGATATTCATGCCTATTCTGGCATAACCACTTCCGCCCCAAGTCATAACACCCGCTCTGTCGGGCTGAAGGACACAAAGTGGCATCAAGCGACGTACTAATCTTTTTCAATGATTTAGAAGATTTAACGCCCGACGATGCAGGATTTCCCAACAATTCGCGTTTATATAGACAGGAACATTAACAACAAACAATATCGAAATGAAAATGATGAAACTTTGGAGAAACATCCTCGTGATGACCGCTGCCATGCTCTCCCTCGCCTCTTGCAGCAGCGACGATGACAGCAATGTCTACGAAGCAGCAGAGCTTGGTGGCACATGGCAAAAGGTGTATGACGAAGGCGTGGCCGACGCTGGCACGGTGCAGTACACATTCCGTCCGCAGTCTGCCAATAACGGCACCGTTGAGATATTCACCTCCGACTGGGCATCAGGCGACACTACAGTTTATCGCATTTACACCGTTACCGACACTGGGCATCTGCATATTTCTCCCAAGCCCGATGACACCTCAATTGCCCTCACTGTGGATTGCGACATCCACCGCCTCACCAGCACGCAGATGATTTGGAACAAGCCCGGTACTAATGAGGAAATATCAAGGTTCAAGAAGGTAAAGTAAGACATGAAAACGACAAAAGCATTACTCCTTTTCCTTGCAGCATTTGCAATGACAGCATGCAGCAGTGACGAACCAAGATATACCGACCCGGAGGCTCACGAAAAGACCGTGCAACTGAACGAAAAGTATGCACCGCTGATGGTCGGCACATGGCACTATGAGAAAATCGGAGAGCGGCATCGGTATTTCGAGCGGCTGACCTTCAAGGATGATGGAACGTTTACTGGCTTTCGCAAATGGCAGTGCCGCGAGTTGGTCACTATCGACGGCAAGGAGCAATACACAGATTGGCAGAATGCAGGTCAGCCCACAGGCTGGGGAGATGAGGAAGGCCCGATGAACGGCACATTTACAGGAACATGGCAGCTAAGATACTGGAACCCAGAGGGCGAAGGCAGCACGAAACGAAACTGTCTGCAACTGGAAGCAAAGTACGACGAAGAGCGAAAATACATGGCCTACTCCTACGTTGCCACATTCGACTATGCCGACGAGACTACGCTCCGTTTCCAAGGCTATTATGCCAAGGACGAAGACGGTTGGGTGAATTTCCAGCGAGGCGATGCAGAAGCAAGTTTCTGAAAACAGTTAATCACTGGATGAACAAAGCAAAATATCTCTTCCTCCTAATAGCCACCCTCGCATTCGCCTCTTGCCGTCCAACGGCACGGCAGACGGTGACAGACGCGGAACAGCCGACGGACAGCACCGAGGCCGTGACCAGTGCAGACACCCTGCGGCTCGTCATCACCGACAAAAGCCTCTCGCAAACCGACTCAGTCATACGGAGGACACTGAAACTTCCATTGGACTCTATTGTCGTGGAAATGATGAATAATACGGATAGCACTTGTACGACGGGCGAGGCATACGCCATCGAACAACGGACAAATAGCGAGTGGAAAGCATTGCCTATCAAGACGAGGGAAGACGGAGCCATTTGTGCATTCAGCGATATTGGCTACGAAATCGCCCCACATAGTTTCCGCCTGTTCACTATCCACGTTGAGTCAGACAAATACGACTTCGAGCGAGGACAGGAATACCGCATCGTCAAGGAGTTTTTCAAATCCAAACAGCTTAATCCCCAAAGCGTCTATTGCTATTTTACAGTTGAATGACGTCAGCAACAAGTGGAAATCATGGTTGCAACAACGATGATATATTTGGAACTTGAACTAAAACAATGGGCATTGTCAGATGCAAAAGAACTGACGAACCTGTGTAATGCTGTTGACAGGCATTACCTTTCAGACCGTCTGCCCAATCCTTATACAGAAAAGGATGCGGAAGAATGGTTGAAGATGGTTACCGATAATAATGAAATTAATGGTATCTATCGTGCCATTGTATGCGATGGGAAACTCATAGGCAGCATATCGGTTGAGAAGAAAGATGATGATGCAGAAATCGGTTATATGATTCTCAATGGCTACTCAAACAAAGGGATAGGCACAGAAGCAGTTAGGCAGATATGCTCCATTGCATTCAATGTCTTGTCGCTTGAACAAATAACTGCCAATGTCTTTCAACCAAACATCGCTTCAATACGGGTTCTACAGAAGAATGGTTTCAAGCATAAGGGTACCTTACCAAATGCCGTCGTTAAGGATGGGAATGATTATGACTTGCTTATTTACGGATTGACAAAAGAAACGATATAAAGCATAAGCAAGATGAAACATACAAAACTTCTCTTTCTCCTAATTGCCGCTCTCGCATTCGCCTCTTGCGGCAGCGACGAACCAAGATATGCCGACCCGGAGGCACACGAAAAGACCGTGCAACTGAACGAGCTGTACGGGCCGCTCATGGTCGGCACATGGCACTACGAGAACATCAGCGACACGCAGCGTTACTTCGAGCGCCTCACGTTCCAGGCCGATGGCACGCTGACAAGAATGCGCAAATGGCAAACCCGCAAGCTCGTCACCATCGACGGGGAGCAACGCTACATCGATTGGGAGAATGTGGAGCCTTTGGAAGGAACTTTCTCAGGTACATGGAAACTGAGTTACTACAGCCCGGAAGGGGAAAACGGCGAGAAGCGCAACTGCCTGTTTCTGAATGCCCACTATGAGGGTGCAAATAGCGGACACATGGCCTATTCCAATATCGCCACCTTCGACTACGCCGACGAAAGGACGCTTCGATTCGAAGGATTTTACTTCAAAGACAAGGATGGATGGATTACCTTCCTTCGTGGCGAGGCAGAACCGGGGTTCTGAATGATACAGTAACGAGAAATACATATTAGATTGTCCATTTCCGGACACCATGAGTGTCCAGAAATGGACACTTTATTTTATGCCGTTGCTGATTATCAATGAGTTACGGGTTTGGCACGGATATTGTATTGTATATTGACAGATAATTATCGTAAATGATATGAGATATTTGAAACAAGCCCTCGCCATGATGCGCGAGGAACGACTTTTCTCCGGCATCTACATCGTGGGTACGGCGCTGGCCATTGCCTTTACGATGGTGATGGCCGTAGTGTATTACATCAAGTTGGCACCCATCTATCCCGAGGCTAACAGGACGCGGACGGTATACTTCGAAGGACTGCGCATCGAAGCCGAGAGCGGGGGCATGGGGCAGACGGGATTCAGTTCCAAAGCCTTTGAGGAATGGTTTCTGAATAGCCCGAACATCGAGTATTGTTCACCTACGCTGCTGGCGGCAGGAACGGGAAAAGCAGAAGGGCGTTGCCGTACTTTTGTAGTGCGCGGTAAAGACGACTATGTGGATGTGATACGGAATGAAGCCAGTGCAGACTTCTTCAAGATATACGCCTACGACTTCGTGAGCGGTCGACCTTTCACCCCAAAAGAGGTGGAGGAGAAAGAAACAGTCTGCGTCATCAGCGACGCACTTGCCGAGCGGCTCTATGGTAAGGGCGTGGATGCATTGGGGAAGACGGTCGCGATAGAGGGTAGTTACGATCTGCGCGTTGTGGGCGTATTGCGTGGCTGTAGCCAATTGACGCCCGACAGCTATGTCGACATCATCGCACCCTACACGCTGTTTGGCATACACTATGGCACACCCTACCGAGGACTCCACTCCGTCGTGTGTACAGTGAAGGACGATGCCCATCTACAGGCTCTGAAGCGGGAGTTAGACGACGTAGCCGCTCGCATACAGAAGGCGCACCCCGAAGTGCTGGACGAGTTTAACTTCGGCGAGGGCGTGAAGAAGAAGCTGGTGCTGACCAAGGATTTGGAGACACACCCGATGCACGTGCTGCGCACCTATAACCGCGACGGCGTGTTCGGTGCGGTGACGGACTGGCAACTCGTCAAGCACTATGCCGGAATCCTGTTCGTGCTGCTCTTCGTACCTGCGCTGAACCTCTGCGGCATCGTGGCCGGGCGCATGGAGCGGCGCAGCGCAGAGATTGCCGTGCGCAAGACCTTCGGCGCACGACGCAGCACGCTCCTGAACCAAGTGGTGATGGAGAATCTGGTGCTGACGGCCATCGGAGGCATTATCGGCCTCGTGCTCTCGTGGCTTGCCATCTACGGTTTGCGAAGGGAGATCCTCGGCATGTTCTTCGACAACAGCACGCTTAGCACGGCTCCCATTGTAGAGGGCGAGATGCTTTTCGCCCCAACGCTCTTCGCAGGAGCCTTCGCCGCCATCGTCGTGCTCAACCTGCTGGCCGCCGTAATGCCCGCGTGGTGGAGCCTAAGAAAACCGATTGTAGAATCAATGATGGAGAAAAGATGAAACAACTGAAAGACATATTTGCAAGCAAGGCCACGCTCTGGCTGTTCCTTGAACTCATCATCATCACCGTCGTGGCATGGGCGGTGTTCGAGCCCGCTATCGTCAACCTCTACTACCGAAGTCTGTCGTTGGGCTACGACAACGACCGGTTGCTCTACGCCAAAACGGCAGTGATCAGTGACGGCATTCTGCATGATGCTTTCGAGATGACCGAAGAGCGCCACGACCAGATACTTCGCCAGCTGATGGCCGTGGAGGGTGTGGAGTCAGCTTACCTCTTTGACCAGCCTTACGGTTCCATGGGCTACAGCCAAGCGGCTTTCAATGAGTGTTGCGCTGGTAGTGACACCCTTTTTCTGGCCAACGTCACCCTGACCACCGATTCCCACTTCTTCGAGACCTACGGCCTAAAACCGCTGCCGGGGAGTCCGTCGGCTGAAGAACTTTCCCATATTAAAACAGTGGATAAGCAGGTGGTGCTAACGCGCTCGGGAGCTATCGCCCTCTTCGGCACGGAAGATGTGGTGGGCCGCCATTTCACCATCTGCTACGAACCTGCTTACGAGGTGACAGTAGTTGGCGTGGTAGAGGACTTTCGCATGTCGGTACCCACGACGATACGTTCCATGATTATCACTACCAAAGAGCTACAGACCACCAGTTGCCAATACGTTATCCGCCTGAAAAAGGGTGTGAATGTAAGTCGTTTCGTGGAGGAGCATGGTAATGACCTCATACGCAGCGGGCGGACGGACTTCAACCGCATCAGCAACCTCATGACCTTCGATGAGTACCTGCAACAGTTGGAACTCGACGACGGACGCACGCAAGAGGTGAACCGTAGTCTCGCGCTGGCCCTGTTCTTCCTCATCAACCTGATGCTGGCCGTCATTGGCACCGTATGGCTCCATGCCAAGCGTCGCACAGAGGAATGCGGTGTGCGCCGTGCATTCGGAGCCACCCGGTGGCGCGTATTCTTCGATTTCCTGTGGCGTAACGCTCTGTTGGCCACTGCCGCCGTCATCATCGGCTGTATCATCTACCTGAACTATGCTCACAGCGGAATCCAGGAATATGATGGTGGAGAATATTACGAAACGCTCTACACGATACAGGGTGCTATGTTATCTACCGATAAGATATGGGTCGATTACTTCTGGCCCCACTTCCTCGTGGTCTCCGCCGTCGTGTACATTATTATATTATGTACTGTCCTCATCGGCACCGCCATCCCCGCAGTGAAGATTATCGGGTCTAAGATTACCAATGCACTAAGAGACGAATAATAGTATGAGATATTTCAGACAGGCCCTCGCCCTGATGCGCGAGGAGAAGCTCTACTCAGCAATGTATATCGCTGGTACGGCATTAGCAGTGGCCTTCGTGATGCTTATTGCCGAAGTGTATTACGTGAAGGTGGCCGACATTGCGCCGGAGGTCCACCGCAGCACGACGTACTACCTACCTAACTTGGAAATCAAGAACAGCGATGGAAGTGAAATGAAAGGTATCAGCCAGTGGATGTTCCGCGACCTGTTCCAGAAGATGCAGACGCCGGAATGTGTTACGGGTGTAATCAACTTCTGGTCTTTCAAACAATCGTACATGAAACTCGCTGACGGCATACACGACTGCGCGGTGAAGGTCACAATTACTGAACCCGGTTATTTCAACTTCTACCGCTACCGCTTCATCGATGGTGTCCCCTTCACGCAGGACGACTTTGACAGCCGTCGGCGTGTGTGTGTGGTGACAGAGGAGGTGAGGAAAAAGTTGGATGGAAGCGACTCTCTCATCCTCGACAATCGTCCTTACAGCATCTGCGGTGTGATAGAGACTCCTAGTGCGTTGACCGAGCGGGCCTTTGCCGACATCATTGTGCCGTGGACGGCGGAGGGGCTGTTTGCAAGATATCATGTGAGGTATGAAGAGATGCCCGTGGATGTTTCCTTTGCCGTGAAAGCTGACAAGCGCAAAGCGTTTATACATGAGCTGCGGGAAGTGGAGGCTCGCTACAACGCTGTAAACTCAGAGGAACCTGTAGATGTCATTTCGGAGTTGAAAAGTCACTACGCTACGGTGTGGGAAGGGCTGAATATGTTGTTCGAAGTATATGACGGCAGCATTTGGTGGTATGTGGCTGCGGCCATCCTCCTGCTGTTGTTTGTGCCGGCGCTGAACCTCAGCAGTATGGTGGCCAGCCGCATGGAGCGACGGTTGCCAGAGATGGCCGTCCGTAAGGCATTCGGAGCCAAGCGTCGCACGCTGCTCGCGCAAATTATCATGGAGAACCTCGCGCTGACGCTCATCGGTGGTCTCGCAGGGTTGTGCATAGCTTGGACGGCTCTCTATGGCTGGCGCGACTGGGTGTTCTATGCCTTCTCTGACGACTCCACGCTTGTGGGTGCCGTGCCCGTACTAAAGGGTGAGATGCTCTTCGGCCCTGCCGTCTTTGCCATCGCCCTGCTCGTCTGCTGCGTGCTTAATGTCATGGCGGCCACCATGCCCGCGTGGTTCAGCCTACGTAAACCGATTGTTGAATCCATGATGATTAAGAAATGAAACAGTTGAAAGATATATTCGGACGCAAAACGTCCATCTGGCTATCCCTCTCCCTCATCCTCGTCACCATCGCCCTGTGGTGGACCTTCGACCCGATGATTGTGAACACCTACGTCATGCGGCTGCCTGTGGGCTATGACCTCGATCGCATTGTGAAGTTGGAGGTGGCCAGTTCCGTGGCCGTGAGGGAAATAGGCTCCAACGGCATTGTGCCCACGGACGATTGGTTCCACGACAGCGAGGAGCAGCTGATGCTCAGCCGCGTTCAGGAACTGCCAGAGGTGGAACAGGCCTACCGCGCCACGAGCACTCCATTGGGCTTCGGTATGGTGGGCAGTAACAGTTGGTTCTATCATGATGCCGACTCCGTGTTGGGGTGGAAGTATGGCTTCAGTCCTGACTCCCGCATGTTCGAAGTTTATGGCATGCATTCGCTTACCCCCAGCGTGCCTACCTCTGAACTGACTCACGACTGCAATCAGGACGAGAGCATCATCCTCACACGCTCCTTCGCCCTCGCCGTATTCGGCACCATCGACGTTGCGGGACGGCGGTTGCGCAGTCAAAAGCTGGACTACAGCAGCGACAAGATAACTTGGGTGGACACGTGGTATCGCGTCCGTGCCGTGGTGGAGGACGTGCGCTATGCGCCCTACGACCGTGACATGAACATCGTGTTCACCTGCACTTCGGGCGACGGCGACTGTGCTCCCATCGTCTTGCGGTTGCGCGAGGATTGCGATGCCCGCCGCTTCATCAGTGAGAACGAGGGTGAGCTGCAACGCGACCTCATCACCGAACACCGCTACATACGCTCGGCCGTGATTGCTCGAGACGCCTTCGACCTCACCATGAAACAAACGGGTCTGGGGCGTCAGATGCGGCATGGTTCGCTCATTGCTGCATTCTTCGCCATTAATCTCGCCTTCGGTGTGTTCGGCACGCTTCTGATGTACACTCGCGAACGACGCGAAGAGGCCGGAGTGCGTCGCGCGTTTGGTGCTACGAAGTGGAGCGTCTTCTGTGGTTTCATCCGCGAGGCCTGGCTGCTCACTACCGTCAGCGTCGTCATTGGCTGCATCATCTACTTCCAATACACATCAGCCCACGGCCTGTACGAGTTATTGGGCCACAATCCCGCCGTACGCTACTGGTTCGACGACTTCGGCACCCACTTCCTCGTGGTGTCCGTCATCGTCTATCTTATTATATTATGCGCCGTGCTTATCGCCACCGCCATCCCTGCATGGCGCATCTGCAGGAGCGAGATAACCGTAGCATTAAAAGATGAATGATATGAGATATTTCAGACAAGCCCTCGCCCTTATGCGAGAGGAAAAGCTTTTTTCCGGCATCTACATCTTAGGCACGGCCTTGGCCATTGCCTTTACGATGGTGATAGCCGTAGTGTATTACGCAAAACTGGCAGACATCGCGCCAGAGGTGAACCGCAGCCGGACGGTGTATGTCAAGGGAATGGCCAAGCGGGCCGTGAACGACACGCTCAGGTGGCAGCCCACAAGTTACACGGCAACCCAGGTGAAGGAGTGGCTCTATACGCTGAAAAGTGCCGAGGTGGTCAGCGCCACCGTCAACGGCAGCCGCTATACCAGCGACAGGCAATACCTGAAGTGCGACAACCACAAGCTGGTGCCTGTGGTGGCGCGCAGGGTCGATGCCAATTTCTTCAAGGTCTACCAGTTCCGCTTCGTCTATGGCCGACCTTTTACGCAGGAGGAATGCCTGAACGAGAACAACTACATAGAGAACGCTACTATGCCTGCCGTCATCAGTCGCGACATTGCCGATCAGGCTTTTGGCAAGGGTGTTGACCCTGTGGGAAAGACGCTCAACTACGGTTACCTCATTCGCATCGTTGGCGTGATAGAACCCACATCGTCCATCATGGAAGAGAGTTTCGGCCAGTTGTTCTTAGCCCTTGACCAGAAAGCCGAACAGGTGATCGAAGTATTCGGCCAGTCGTTCCAAGCCATTGACTGGGAAGCCGAACACGTGATAGTCGTATTGAAGGAAGGCTGCACCGTGCAGGACTTGGAAAAGGAACTTGCAGAGATAGCCCGCAAGCGCAGCGTCAGCGACAAGGAGTATGATTACTCCATAATCGGTACCTTGCTGCCCCATGCCCAGATGAAGATGTCGGAGGACGGCGTGGCCCATTCCTGGAGCAGCATCTTCAAGTCGCTCTTCCCGAAGGTGTTCGTCCTGCTGTTGGTGCCTGCGCTCAACCTGAGCGGACTCGTGGCGGCCCGGATGCGACGCAGGGTGGCCGAGATGGGTGTACGCAAGGCTTTCGGTGCCAAGCGACGGACGCTGCTCACGCAGGTCATCACCGAGAACCTGGTGCTCACGCTCTGTGGCGGCTTCGTGGGCCTGGTCATAACATGGCTGCTGCTCTATGTGTTCCGTTCGTGGCTGTTCTTCGCCGTGGGCAATACCGCCTTCACATTGCCCGAGCCGACGGTGGACGGCGAGATGCTGTTCTCGCCCCTCATCTTCGTCATCGGCCTGCTCGTGTGCATCGTGCTCAACCTGATGGCGGCGCTTATTCCGGCGTGGCTCAGCCTCCGTAACCCTATTGTTGAATCAATGAACGAGAAGAAATAGCATGAGAAAGATACTGAACAACCTCTGGAGCCAGCGCACGAATAACGTGTGGCTCTTCCTCGAACTCATCGTTGTCTGCTTCGTGGCCTGGACGCAGCTCGACCCTATCATCGTGCGGCTCTATTACCGAAGTCTACCCTCGGGCATCGACGGTGAAAGAATGGTGGTAGCCAACATCCTGTCCACGCAACCATACGAGACAGCGGACGACAGTATGTCGCAGGAGGAAATCAATAACCAATACATGAAACGGGAAGCGCAATACGTGGTGGAGGCCAACGTCATCAAGCGCCAGCTGCTGGCCATTGACGGCGTGGAGCAGGCGAGCATCGCCGACCCCGCGATGGGATTGTATGCACGCACCGACCTGTTTGGAGGCAGTGACTATGCCAGTATGCTACGCTATGCCTGGCAGAACGACACGGTCCTTACCTACAATATCTGCTGTTCGCAGGACGAGCACTTCTTCGAGACCTACGGCATCCAGCCGATAGCGGGCTGCAAGACGTCGAAGGAACTGTCGGACATCGATCAAGGGTGGATTGTCAGTCAGTCACTGGCCGAGCATTTCTTCGGTTCGGCAGAGGCTGCTATCAACAAGGAACTAAAGGCCGCCAGTTACGTAGGCGTCGACTGGCACCAACCAATCGTCGCCGTGGTGAACGACGTCCACGTCTCAGAGAAAGACTACAACACGTGGGCGGTTTACTCTAATAACGGCACCATTCGTTATGATGCTTCGCAGAACCTCGTCGTCCTCCGCCTGAAACCCGGCGTCAATCCACGTCGCTTCGCCGAGGAGCAGAACCTTAACGCATGGAATTACGCCAGCGACCACTACGCCGTGGCTTCCTTCACGGCATACGACGACATCGGCTCCAGCAAGAATCAGTTTGCCGCGCCCACCTTGTCCTACGACTTCAACCTCCAGATAGCCACCGCCCTGTTCTTCCTCGTCAACCTATGCCTCGGCGTCATCGGCACCTTCTGGATGCAGACCAAACGGAGGACGGAGGAGTCGGGCATCATGCGGGCCTTCGGCGCTACCCGTCGGCGCGTCATGCTGATGTTCCTCGCCGAGGGCTGGGTGATGGCCACCGTCAGCATGTTCATCGCCTGTGTGCTTTACCTCAACTACGTGAAGCTTGGCCTCGGCGAACTGTGCATCAGCCCCCACCAGCCCGGCACGCAGCCCGACCCCACATGGGTGGCCGACAAGCCGCTGCACTTCTTCATCATCTCCGCCGTCGTATACATTATTATATTTTGCACTGTCCTCATCGGCACCGCCATCCCCGCCGTGAAGATAGTCCGCGCAAGGATTACCGAGGCGCTAAGGGAGGAGTAGGATACGAAACAACAAATCATTAACAATAAAAACAAAAGAACAATGGAAACAGTGATTAAATTAACAGGGATCAACAAGATCTACCGTACCGACGAAGTGGAGACACAGGCGTTGGAGAATGTGAACCTCGAAGTGCGCAAGGGCGAGTTCCTCAGCATCATGGGGCCGTCGGGCTGCGGCAAGTCGACGCTGCTCAACATCATGGGCCTGCTTGACGAGCCAACGAGCGGCGAGATTGAGCTGTGCGGCACGCGCATCGACCCGAAACTCTCGGATAACCGACTGGCCGAACTGCGCAACAAGACACTGGGCTTCGTCTTCCAGTCGTTCCACCTCATCCCGACGCTCAACGTCCTCGACAACGTGCAGCTGCCGCTCATCTACCGTGGCGTGCGCAGCGGCGAGCGCATCCGACTGGCCAAGGAGGTCATCG
>Ga0256405_10007042_pt1 | contig 17345 bp, 20 predicted proteins | sample RumenRJG_02DNA_FD_189096 | JGI IMG/M metagenome (GOLD analysis project Ga0256405, IMG submission 189096) | Bovine rumen microbial communities from Lethbridge, Alberta, Canada - RJG_02 | ecosystem: Host-associated > Mammals > Digestive system > Stomach > Rumen | place: Canada: Alberta...
CAACGGCGAGGGCGACATCAGCGTGACCTTCCGAAACGGCCAGACCATCAAGGCATAAGAAATTTTAGAAAGTTTGAAAAAAGTGTTGACTCCTACGTTACGTAATAGTTTATAGTACAATTACCAAGCAGATGGAGGAAACGAAGAATGATGACAGTACATGAAGTTAGCAAGCTTGCCGGGGTGAGTATACGCACTCTGCAGTATTATGACAAGATCGGTCTTTTGCATCCGACGGGATACACCGATGCAGGTTACAGACTGTATGACGATACGGATCTGGAACGCCTTCAGCACATCTTACTGTTCAGAGAATTGGAGTTTCCACTGAAGGATATTAAAGAAATCCTTAACAGTCCTTCTTTTGACAGAAGTAAAGCCTTGGAGCAACAGATTGAACTTCTGAAATTGAAGAAGGAGCACATCGAGAATCTGATGAATTTTGCGCTTGGAATAAAAATGTTAGGAGTTAAATATATGGATTTTAAGGCATTTGATAGAAGCAAGTTGGATGAGTACGCCAAAAAGGCAAAAAAATTGTATGAGGATACGCCGGAATACAAGGAAATGAAGGAGAAGACGAAGGGGAGGTCTGCTGAAGAGGATGCGCTTTTAGCTGATCACTTTATGCTCTTTTTCAAAGAAGCAGGTGAGATGAAGGATAAAGATCCAGCATCCCCTGAAGCGCAGGATCTTGTGAAGAGGATTCAGGATTATATTACAGAGAATCTGTATACCTGTTCCAATAAGATTTTGAGCAGCCTTGGAAAAATGTATTCTGCCGGTGGTGACTTTACCAAGAATATTGATGAGTATGGCGGTGAAGGAACAGCGATATTTGTAGATAAGGCGATTCAGATTTATTGCAAAAAATAAGATCAGGCATAAGAAAAGCTCTCCATCACTGTATTCTCTGGTGATGGAGAGCTTGCTCTGTTATGCTGCTTCCTCAAATATTCGCTTCTGCGTTCTCAGGTAATTCTGAAGATTAATGATTGAATTATCCGTCTTACTCAGCTCTTCTTCGGTCAACTCCACTTTATTATTCTCGGCCAGACGCATTGTGTAATCGTAAATCCTACCAACGAGCACATCAAGGTCTTCGGTTGAAAGCTCAATCTTAAACTTCTCGTAATCCTTATGCTGCTTAAGCTCATCCAGAGCAGTCATTAATGTCTCTATAGTATTGAGTTCCAGATTACCCTTACGGATCTCGTCAATATAAGTCCGCAGAGCTGCTCTAAAATGCATTACAACGGCGGGCTCGCGTGTTTTCACTTTGTGATAGATGATGCCACCTACTGTAGCGGCACCTGCAACAGCAGCACCAATGATGAGCCCTTTCTTATTCTTTTTCGCAAACTTCATAATCTGCACACCAACTCCCTGTGCCTGCTCGGCTGCTTTCAAATCAACAGGCTTCAGGTGTTTTACAATCTGTCCCTTATGTGGCCCGATTGCGTATCTTACGACTCCGCCGATTCTCCGGTATTCACCGGTTAACAGCTTTGTCATGATGTCAGCCGGAATATCAAATGCTTCCTGTACAACTGCCATAATCACGTCCTCCTTTACAATAGTCTCTATAATAGGGCTTGTAATTTTTGCGAATCGACTTACTCCTCTTCCGGGAGCGCTTCTACATCAACTTCTTCTGAATCATATGCACCAATCGGGTATTCTCTGACCCAGCCCGATACCCGATACTTTCCCTGACAGGCTGGGCATTCAATATTATCCTCGCTATCGAAACTGTATACCATATCTTCGCCCATACCGATCTCGTTATCATAACTACTGACGTCTGTCTCGTAGTCTTCAAGATCGACTTCTAATTCTTCACCACAATGCGGGCACGTAACTGTGCGGATAAGAGATACAGGCTGATAACCATATAGATCCTCGAAATCGACAAATTCTTCGCCTTTGGCTTCTCTTTCGACGATAATGTTCCAGTAGCGCTCCGTGTGGAAAGTTTCAAATTCTTCCTTGTCCTCAATTAATTCTGATAGGAGTGATAAAGCATTTTGCTTCTTGGCAATTTCGTCAGTAATCTGTTTCCTGCGTTCGTTAATTGCTTCCTCCAATGAGCACTCGCCGTCCTGCATCTTTCGGATATCACTGACGGTCATTCCCATTTTAGTGAGCACTACAATAAACTGGAGATTCTTATAGTCCGTCTCTGTGTAGTTCGTACCCCTGTTACCAGAGGGAGGATTTTCCGGCGCGAAGACACCCTGCTTCTTAAAGAATTTGATTCTGTCGGCATTGATGCCGAGCTTTTCTTGTATTTCCTTCGGTTTCATGGTCTCTTGACCTCCTTTCTGGACTCAGTGTACCAAGTAGGGACTTTATCCCTGTCAAGAGTTTTTTCAAAATTTTTTATTTTCTTCCGCCTGAAACTTCGCCAACGTCTCCAGCATGTGCTTTCCGATAGCTTCCGGATCATAATCGAAACCGGCACAAATAACACGCAGCCCATCCGGCGTCAACATCTGTCCGTGGTCTCTGGCGTGGCATAGACGCTGGTATTCTTCGTACTGTTTATTCGTAAGTTTATACATCAACATTCCTCCATATACAAAACGAGCCGGGACTGTGCCCGACCGAAACCCCTGACCTAAAACGAAACCCCTAAGCAAAAACCGAAACCCCTGCGGTCAGGCAACCTTAAATTGTATTAAATACGGCGTCTTAATTTCGTAAAGTACACCATCATAGGGCTCAATCAACTCTGCAATCAAATTAACAATACTCTTTGGTGTGTAGAATTCTCCCTTACCCTTTCCTTCAGCAATAGCAAACTTACTGAGGAAATATTCATACATTCTTCCAATGATATCGTTCTCTTTGTCTTTCGTAGTATCAATTTTATTAATTTCATCCAACAATGATGCAAGCTTAGTGGTGTCAAGCTGTAAACGTGAATAATAATTATCCGGCAACGCACCTTTTAAAATCGGATTTGTATTTTCTATTGTATAAAGAGCCGTATCAATCTTAAGAGCAATATCATCCTGTTTTGCATTTTCCATTACATAGGACCATCTGCTTTCTGGTGGCAGATAGAAAACGTTGTCTTTTGTATAGAACGCAATATTATCTACAAATTTTTCGTGGCCTTCTGCAATAATTTTTGCTTTCTGCTCTTCAAACTTGTCACTTGCAAACTTAAGGAAGAATAAGCTAAGTACTACGTGCTTATACTCTGCAGATTCAACAGACCCTCTTAATTTATCCGCTGATTTCCATAATGCTTCTTCCATGGATACTTCTTTTTTTGCTTTTGCTGCCATTTAATTACCTCTTCTATTTTTATTTTCCTGATAATACTATCTTACAGAATTACTTGTCCTAAAAAACGGACTCACTCGTCGAACACAATTTCCGCAATATCGCTAAGCTGACACTTGAACTCCTTACAGATTTTTTCCAATACTTCCATCTGTACATTTTCGCCTTTTTCAAGTTTTGCAATAGTGCCGTAACTAAGGCCTGTCTTTTCCTTGAGATCCTTCCTCTTCATGTCGTGGTCAATCATTAGCTTAAACATTTTCTTGTATGAAACTGCCATGCTTCGCTCCTATCCGCTTGTTTCCTAACGAAATCAATAACAACAGTTGAAATAAGTATACCATATTGCTACTTCGTTTTAAATAAAAATTCACACGTTCTTGTTAATTTCTGACAATTCCATTTAGCAGCAAAATGACCTTTAGCAACTAAGTTTTTTCATTTTCGCAAGCAGGGCACCGAGGACCCTCGGCGCGTTTTTGCTTGTTGGTGGTCATTCCCCCAATCCCCCTGAACCTCGTTATCACTCGGAGCCACGCATCAGATAAACTGACGCTGAGTGCATTTTCCTATAACGCAAAAAAGAGGGAGACTCCACTGTGTCATCACAATGAAATCTCCCTAATTCTTATCGAATCTGTTCAGTTGTCTTTTGCTTTTCAGCCTGCTCTTTCTGCTCCTCAAATTTGAGGAACAGATCTACATTATATTTTGCCATCTGTATATCTTTCATATCCTGCTTCGCCTGCCGGTACTCGGCATAGGTCTTTTTCTTTTCCTGAAGGACTTCGCTATATTCCTGATTCAGTTCTTTGATCTTAGGAAGTTTTCCCTCGATTTTAGAAAAGGCTTCCTTCGCAGCTTTACAAAGAGTGATAGCTTCCCTGTGCTCTTCAAAGTACTTTTTGCTATAACCGCTCTTTCGGTACTCTGCATAAACATCCTTTGTCTTGGAATAGTTTATGATGTGCTTTTTCAGCACAGCTATCTCAACAAGCCTTGCCTCAAGAGCTTTCTGCTTCTCAGTAATTTCTCCAAATCTCTCGGAGGCAGCCTTGGCTTTTTCTGAGAGTTCATCATAATCTCTGAGACCATGTTCTTCAAGAAACAAAAGTGTCTGTGCCATCTGCTTGATGTTATGAACCTTAGCCCAGCGTTCATAGCCTGGTCCTTTTCCCTTGGCTATCATAGCCTGGATATCAAGAAGCATATCCACCTTTGGCTCAGGTTTAACATAAACATTTTCGTCAGTACGCTGTTGCTTCGGATCAGGTGTAAATGCACTTTCCCCGGAAAAGACTTTCTCCAGATCATCTTCTCTGTAACCGGCTCCAAGAGAGCGCATTCGTAAGAATTTCTTTTGATCTCTACCCTTAAGAGAAACATATTTACCGCGTTTTATTTCGTATCCCATTTCCTGAAGAAGCTTTATAAGCTCTTCCATATCTTTGGGCTTTTGCTCCATACAGATATCAATGGACTCACGGATTTCTTCACGGTAGCTTTTCCGCTGAGGATAAACAGTGCGCTTGCATCGTTCACTTGGTTTCCTCGGAGTAATGACAGAGAGACCATTTTCAAGGCATACGATGTCGCTGACTTTATGGAGTGCTATTCCTGATAAATGAAAATCTCTGAATTTTCTGTTACAGTCAAGATTCGTGGAATTATATATGATGTGATTATGAATATGCGCTTTATCTACATGTGTAGCGACTATAAAAGCATGTCTGCCTTTAGTCCAGCGCATAGCCGTTTCATATCCGATTCTGTTGGCTTCCTCCGGTGTGATTTCTCCGGGTTTAAAAGCCTGCCTGATCTGATAGGCAATCACATCATTATTATTTTCTCTGCCGGTATTATGCTGATATTCTCTTTTGGCAAGAGCAAACTGTTCCTCCACAAGCTTGGGATCACACTCATAGTTGCTGACCAGAATGCCGCCATCTGTCTTCTCAGGATTCTGAGCATAATCCGTTCTGTCCTTCAGGCACTGCTGAATTGATTTTCCTTTATTCATATGCATGGCTATAAGTCTGGTCGCAGCTATAAGTCATCACCTCTTTTCTTAAATCGTAGCAAGCCTCTGTAATATTTCTTTCATAAGAATCCAAAGTTCTTCCTGCTGTCTCTGAATATCTTTGATATCTTCCAGATATATGCTGCCGGTTTCATTTGCTCTTTTTGCATATTGGTTGATGTTATTGGCATTGATGCGAAGGAGGCGTGACACCTCCTTCACATCGCTAAGATCCAGCTTTATAACATAACCGTCAATCGCCATTTTTCTGATATAGGCAGACATGTTTCTGATACCAGCCTCTTCCATACGCTTTCTGATTTTTTCCTTATCTCCGGGCTTTATCCATACCCGGATTCTGTCAGTATACTCACGCATGTCAGAATCTCTCCATGGCATTACAGATGCAGCAAGGAGTTACAGGCTTTGGCTTTTCAACATCATAGGCAGCTTCCTGAAGTTTCTTAAGAACAGATTTTTTCTCCTGTTCCTCTTCTATCACATCAGCATTTGTTTTCTGAGTAGGTGTCTTATCTTCAGGAAGATTGTTAATGACACCATCGAAATTGTTATCATTCTGCTCAACCATATCCTCAATGCCTCGCATGAAGTTCCTGCTGACAGATGGACCGGCACCGGGATCTTCAGTTGGGCTTTCCGACAAAACTTCTTCCTCGACTTCTACTGCACCGCCGACTTCATCCCATTTTCTGATCTTATTCTTTCTCTTTTTCTCCATAGGCTATTTCCCTCCCTTCGTGAAATCCAGAGTGAACTGTGGCTGACCATTATCAGTTGTAGATAGAACCACAGTAGTGTCGTAGGTCTTGCCTGTTTTTACTGATCTGCATTTTTTCAGCCTTGCCTTTCCATCTGTAAGTAGCTGCACTGCGATCTGCTTCGTAAGTTTTTTGGAGAGAGAATCGAAGAAGCGGTTATCCTTCCAAAGAGCAAACTTACAGTCTTTGTTCTCACAGAAAAAGCCCTTGGACTTCTCCACTACATTGCTTCCACAATGAGGGCATTTACCCAAAGGCTCATATACAGGATGCATAAGTACATCAGCATCAGGAACTATCCTGTAGGTATCAATAAGGCTCCTTACCATCTGTGAGATCTCGATCATAAAGGCATCTGCGTCATAGCTGCCCTTTTCAATTTCTAAAAGCTTCTGCTCCCAGTCGGCTGTCATGGAAGCTGACTGAATGGATTCAGGAATTACTGTGATCAAGGTCTCGCCCTTATGCGTAGGAACAAGATATTTTGTTTTCTTATCTCCACGCCTTTCCAGGAATCCAATGCGGACAAGCTTTTCTATAACACCGGCTCTTGTGGCAGGTGTGCCAAGTCCTTTTCTTTCAGCTTCATCTGGGATCTCATCACAGCCTGCCTTTTCCATGGCTGAAAGAAGTGTGTCTTCTGTATAGGATTTTGGAGGTGTGGTCTTCCCTGCTTTCACAGAAGTTTTATCAATTGCAACTGTATCGCCTGTCTTAAAATCCAGAGTAATAATCTTGCCATCCTCATCCGAATCCTTATCTTTGGTATTAGCTACACTTCGCCATCCGGGATCAGCTATATATTTCCCTTTAAGCGTATAGGTCTTCCCAAGGCAACTGACTTCTGCAACTGTTTCCTTATATTTGCAAGGAGCTGATACACTCTCGGCAAGCCTTGTAGCTGCAAGCTGCAATATTTTCTTTTCCCCTTCAGGAAGTGCTTCAACATCTGTCGACCTAATTGTTTCAGTTGGGATGATTGCATGGTGATCAGAGACCTTTTTGCTATTAAGGATCTTTTTGAAATTAAGCTCATCCGTTACCTTAATGGAGAGCTTGTTTTCAATGATTCCAAGGATAGAACTCGCTGTTGTCTCCATATCATCTGTGAGGAATCTGCTGTCAGTTCTTGGATAGGTGAGCAGTTTTTTCTCATAAAGGCTCTGAGCATAATCAAGAGTCTGCTGAGCTGTGAAGCCATATCTTTTATTAGCTTCTCTCTGCAAAGAAGTCAGATCAAAAAGAGCAGGAGCGTTTTCCAACTTTTCATTTATGTCTGCTTTTGTTACTACTGCCTTACTCTCAGTCCGACATTTCTCTGCAAGATCCTCAGCTTCAGCTTTATCCAGTATACGTTCTCCTGTGAAGATAAGATCATTCCCTTCCAGTTGTACCTGATAAAAGTCTTCCGGCTTAAAAGCTCTTATCTGTGCCTCACGCTCTACAGTAAGCGCAAGTGTCGGTGTCATAACACGGCCTACATTTAAGGTCTGACCATAAGAGCAGGTGAAAAACCTTGTGGCATTGATGCCAACAATCCAGTCGGCTCGTTCTCTGCAAAGTGCAGCTTCATAAAGCCTGTCATAATCCTTCCCATCAGCCAGGTTATCAAAACCGTTTCTTATAGCCTCATCTTCCATGGATGATATCCATAATCTCTTCATTGGCTTTTTGCAACCTGCCTTATCATAGACAAGTCTGAATATTAGCTCCCCTTCACGTCCTGCATCACAGGCATTTGTTACTACTGTGACATCATCTCTGTTCATCAGATCCTTCAATATCTGGAACTGCTTTTTGGTGGAAGCTGCAACCTGATACTTGAATATATCCGGGATTATAGGAAGATCTTCCTTTTTCCATTTTTCGTATTTGCTATCATAAGTCTCCGGCTCAGCAAGCTCTACGAGGTGCCCAACGCACCAGCTGACAAGATATCCATTTCCTTCCAAGTATCCATCCTGTCTGCCGGTGCATCCAAGTACCTTTCCGATGGACTGCGCAACCGAGGGCTTTTCAGCCACCACCAGGTTAATCATCGCAGTCATCGTCTCCTTCCTCGTCGAAGTCATCACAGTAGTCATCCTCGAAATACTCATCATAATCATCCTCAAGGAAATCGTATTCATCCTCAAAATCATAAGTGCGATCAAGGAGTTTCATTGCCCTTTCCACTACATCCATAGATTTCTCTACAAGCTCTGTTGCCTCGCTGACTGCACGATTTGCCCTGCGGACTTTCTGATTGCTCCTGTGAACAATTCCTGCAACCGTACCTACTACACCTACTCCTGCTACAATTCCCATTACCAACTTCTTATTCATGCGTTTTTCTCCTCTCATTTACATAGCGGCCTGAAGATCTTTCTTCGGCTCAGTTTTTGTTTTATTTGTCTTTGATACTTTTTCTTTTCCGGCAGAGAGCTTATCCTTTACGGAAGTCTTCTTTGCAGATTCCCGGCTGGCAGGTTTTTTCTCAGCCTTAGCAATTTCTTTGGTTTCATCCTTCTTTTCTTTGGATTCCTCTGCATTTTCTTTGGATTCAGCTTTGGTTTCAGCCGTCAGAGTAATCTTTTTATCATTCTTAAAATCACTGAAATCAACCGGAGGTGTGATCTTGATATAGCCAACCGGCTGGTCAGCCTCCGGATCAGCGAAAGGGAGCTCGTCACCATGAACCTCCATGAACTCATCTATCTCTTTCACAGTGGTAAGAGCCTGAACCTTGTCATCAATCTTTTGGATCATCTCTTATGCAGTTCTGCGGATTGTATCAAGGGATGCTTTAAGCTCAGGTACTTCTTTTCCCTCAGACCAGGAAGCGACATAGCCAAAGGAATAATCAGAAGTGTCTATGCCATAATGCTGGCAGACTACATAGGCTACAGATTCGGCCTCTGTCTCTTTCTGATTCTTCGACTTTTTCTCTCCTGAAGCTTCCAGTGCATTCTTGGAATGAAGAGCCTGGTGGGCTGCTTCATGGATGATAGTCTTTACAGTTTGGGCTTCACTCATGCCCTCCTGCACAGCGATACGGTTATCCTCCAAATGAAAATATCCCTTTGCACCGGATTCAATGTTTTCAAAAGTGATGGGTACAGGAACTACTTCTGTGATTGCATCGAGAAGCGTCTTATAGCCATCCACACTTCCGGTAAGTTCTGCAATTCCAAGTGTTGGAAGCGGATCGCCATCAGTCTGACTCACATCAAAAGTACTGACAGGCTTAAAGGCATTGATTGTCACTTCAACCTTTTCTTTTACAGGCTCACCATCTTTATCAAGGATTGCCCTGCCGTTTGCATCCAGCTTGTCCTGCTCACGTTCCATTTTGTAAGGAGCAGGTGCAAGAATCCTGATTCCCTTCTCACCCTTTACCACATGGCGGTTCATATCTTTCCAGCCGGTGAAGGACTGACACATGGTTGCATCAGGTTTTTGCATCATGATAAGGATCTGATTGTTCACAGAGTACCTGGGAAGCTTGGCGCAGAAATTCAGATAATCCTTGAAGTTATCCGAGGAAAAGATATCCTTAACGCCTTTTTCAAGTTTTGTGGTGATCTCTTCCATTTCCTTTTTTCTGGCTTCAGCAGCTGCTTTGGGATCAAAATTATTTTTATCATATGCCATGTTTACTCACCCTCCTTTCCCTTCTTATCAGGCTTTTTATTTACTTCTTTGGACTTTTCTTTCATCCTGGAAAGTTTGTCCCTAATAGAAAGAGCAGGGACACTGCCCTGCTCTCCATACACTACTTTCGCATATTCGCTGTATCGTGACTTTCTCGCCATTACTCATCCTCCGTATCATCCGTGTCATCTTTTGCTTCGTCTGCCGAATCCTCAGATAGCTCATAATCCTCATCCAGATCATCAGGGAGACTTGCAAGATATTCATCCTCATCCTCGTTATAATCAGCATCAGGATCTACGGTAGTTACCGTTTTTCTTTTGGTCTTAATCTTAGTAAAGTAGATATAGCCTCCTGCACCACCGATTGCTAAGAGTAGGATCAGTGCCATGGCTCCTGTAGGATTTTTCTTCTTTTCTGGTTCAGGCTGTACCGGCTCTTCAGGCTCAGGCTCCGGCTCCGGTTCCTCTGTAGGTTCCTCTACAGTCTCTTCTGTTTTCTCCTTACCTGTAGCTGCGAGATACTTATCTACCTCTTCCTCGTCCATCAAAGCTAAAAGATCTGACTCATCGACCATATTCAGGAAATGAACTGTCTCCTCACCCTCATCATCACGATCTATGATGATATAAAAATAGTTGCCGGACTTTGTAACAACAGTGATGAACTGCTTGCCTCCTGCTTCAAGAGAGCCGTAATCATCAACAAGAGACATGTTGCCATCAGGTGTAAGTGGTCCCCACTTCTCTTCCTCAGGTTCTGTAGGCTCTTCCGGTTCTGTTTCCTCAGGATCTTTACCCTCACACATGGTGTAATCGTATTTGCAAAGCTCACAGTCCGGATCAATGTTATCCGCTGTACACTTATGCTCACAGGTACAATCAGGACCTCCAGCAAATGCTGTGATAGGTGTCGCTCCAATAAAAGAAGCTGCGACAATTGCCACAGCTCCCAGTAATCTACCTCTGATATTCAGTTTATTTTTCATCTTCGATATCCTCCCAGTCAAAATCATCCTCCGAATCAGTTTCCTTTGTTTCAGCTACATCAGCTTTGTCCGTAGCTGTAGTTACAATAGTTGCCTGAGTGCCTGCATTCCCGGCCTGACCATTTGCCACAAGTTTAAGGAACTCGGCAAGCTGCTCAGGTGATAAGTTCATTGCTCCAACATCAGCAAGGATCTGTGAGTTTTCAGCTTCCTGCAATCTCTGCTGTGCAGCCTTAAGCCTTGCCTTATCATCTTCAAGTTTTTTCTCCATACGCTTAACCTCAGCGCGGAGCTTATCTAATCTCTCATACATGCTTCATCATCCTCCTATCTGATTCTGCCGTAGCAGTAAAAATGTGCTCTCCAGTACCGTGTGTCATAGCTTGCATACTGAATCGGGTTGCCACAGTGGATCATGATCTTATTAACAGGATCTACAACAATTCCAACATGGCTTGCGCCTGCCGTATCATAGGTGCCCTGGAAGAAAATCAGATCTCCCGGCTTTACATCTCCTTCATGGACTCTTGCAGTAGCATTCTTCCATCCATTCGCTGTAAGCCTTCCATAGTCCCAGCCGTTTCCACAGTGATTGATAACCCAGCTGACAAATCCTGAACAGTCAAAGCTTGTGCTTGGCTTGCTTCCTCCCCAGACATAAGGGTATCCAAGGTATCTCTCTGCCTCACGGAGCATATTAGCAAACTGAGCATCGGTGAGATATTCACCCGGAACTGCGTAGTCATCATATTCTCCGGGAGAGAAGCCTCCTACATAATGATCATCACCAAAGATGTCAGGCTTATTGCCCTTCATCTCTACAATGACTTCATAGCGTCTGATCTGATCTACAGTAAGTCCAACCTCATCAAGGGCTGCCCTTATTCCTTCATTTGTGAGTTTTACATTAAGGATGTAGTAGTCATATTCTTCCTCTGACTCATTCCCATCATCATCTGTAACCGTCCTCGTTCTGGTTTCAACAACTTCTTCAATTTCCAGTTCATACTGAGCTTCGAAGATTGTTTCCAGAATCTCTTGGGCTTCCTCTTCTGAATAATCCTCATAAAGAACAGTAAGAAGTGCTGCAAGCTCAAAAGGATTATGACCTATCTCAGCCAGATCATAGTTGTACTCGTCATAATCAGGATAGTCATCCTCAATGTTGTCTATCTGATCCTGAAGATCAGCTTCCAGCTCTTTGTAGTCAGCTTCAGCAGCAAGGATGTCACTATCATCTGCTGTATAGCTTGTACCAACCAGCATGTTGTTGGTTCCGCCTGCCATCATGGAACAAGAAGTAAGAGTCCCTGACATTACAAGAACAACGATTAGAACAATAAGAGCTATGATGAGTCCAAGGGGATGCTCCTCAGCAAATTCTTTTATCATCTCAGCAATACGCCCTGCCATATCCTCAGCCTTATCTGTGAATCTTTTTGTAATGCTGTAGGAAGCATTGGCAGTTTCTTTTGCCTGAGCCTTAAAAGCATTCCTTTGGATCTCCTTCTTCATGAGATTCTTCTGAACTTCTTTAGATCCCGGCTTTACATTTTTTGTTTCCGTCCTCTCATGGATCTTGTCAGAATATCCACCTTTATCAGAACTCTTTAGTCCCTTCATCTTTGCAGCATATCCAAGATCTTCCGCTAATTCTGTAGCAGAATTTACTGCATCGCCTCCAGCATTGTTATCTTCATTAGCCTTATCAACCTGGCTGTGAATTGTCCTTGATACAGCTGCATCAGAGTAGATCTTTTTTCTGCCCTGTTTCTGAAGCTTCTTACGCTTTTTGATAGCTTCTGCACTTTCAGAAATATCAGCTTTTCCGGTACGGAGTTTTTTTCTCATAGCCTCAGCCTGAGAAGTTTCGTTTTTCAGCTTCCCGGCATGAGACTTTTTCTTTGCTGTATAATCAGGTTCTTTCTTAGCTTTGGATCTGCCCTTATCCCTCGTGTAGATTCCTTCATTCATTTATCCGCATCCTTTCCTTTATTTTTCTTCCTTTTTTGCCTCTGTGATCTCAGACAAGCGGGTTGTCATGATACGATAGAGCTCAATGTCTGTAGGGAATCTGTCTACGAATGGCAGGATTACATTGCCATAAAAAATAAGCCCTTCACCGGCTCCTGAGTGTGTGACATAGGATAGCTGATGTGGACTTATATTGAGCTGCTTGGCAAGAATCTGTCTGTCACCTACAGCCTGGTTCAGCATATATACGAAATCAGAGTTTTCAAAGATGTTCTCTACCTCTTTGGATGCGAGCAGATCTTTGACGTTCTGCGTGATACCTGTCGGAATACCGCCCCACTTTCTGAAACGCTTCCAAATCTCTACTGTATAGGCTGCTGTCTGCTCTTCTTTTAACAGAAGATGCATCTCATCAAGGTAGTATCTGGTAGAACGTCCTTCACTTCTGTTGGATGAGACCCTGCCCCAGACCTGATCCTGAACGATAAGCATTCCAATTTTCTTTAGCTGCTTACCAAGATCCTTGATATCAAAGCAAACGATTCTGTTTGTGATATCTACGTTGGTTCTGTGATTGAAGATATTCAGAGACCCCTTTACATAGATTTCAAGAGCTGTGGCTACATGCCTTGCCTCTGCCTCATCCTGCTTCAAAAGCTCATTATAAAGATCTTCCAAGAGAGGCATATTCTCAGGTACAGGATTCTCATAATAATCTCTGTATACCTTACGAATGCATCTGTCGATTACAGTCTTCTCTACAGGAAGAAGTCCTTCCTTACCACCAACGATAAGCTCACACAGAGATAACAGGAACTCTGCCTTTAGTGACACCGGATCATCGTCATCGGAGTAGTTATTGTTGATGTCCATAGGGTTGATATACTGAGTCGAAGTGGTGCTAATCTTAATGACCTGACCACCGAACCTCTCAACAAGTGGTGCATACTCGGCCTCAGGATCTGAGATTATTACATCATCATCTGTGACCAGGAATGCATTTGCAATTTCTCTTTTCGCAGCAAAAGACTTACCGGAACCAGGTGTACCAAGGATAAGACCATTAGGGTTCTTAAGAAGCTTTCTGTCTACCATGATCAGGTTGTTGGAAAGAGCATTTAAGCCATAATACAGGCTTTCATCTCCTGCCTGGAAAAGCTCCTGTGTTGTAAATGGTACAAAAATCGCCGTAGAGCTTGTAGTCATGCCTCGCTGGATCTCGATAAGGTTCTGCGCAAGGGGCAAGCTGCTCATAAGTCCCTGCTCCTGCTGGAAATCGAGTCTTACAAGATTACAGTTATGCTTCTGAGCAATGGACTTTGCCTGGAACACATTATTTTCAAGCTCCTGTTCAGTACGCCCTGTATTCATCACAAGGAAAGTCAGAAGGAACATTCTCTCATTTTGGCTCTGCAATTCTTTTAACAGGTCTTTCGCATCATTTCCAAAAGTTGCAAGGTCAGAGGGGATGATGTCCATATCATATCCGGCACGAACCGCCTTTTTCTGCTCCTCGATCTTACTTCTGTCAAGCTCTGTGATAGTGTGCTTTACAGTCTTAATAGCCTCATTCTGATCTACGGACTGGATATGCATGGTCACTATCTGACTTGATTCCATATTGAGGAAATCTGCCAGCATCCTGTCTGAGATATCTGATGCATCAATGGATAAAAAGCTCATAGCTCCGTAAAGATTACCCATCTGAAACTTCTTTCCATTTGGAAAGTTGAAGCTGCTTGGTGCAATGAAGTCTTTTACTGTAAGACCTGAGCCCAGTAGATATTTCCAATCGAAGTTGAACTTATCCCTGTCTCCCATATGGAACTGCTGATGCATAAGAGCAAGGCGCTCTTTTCCGTTCAGGATTTTCGCCTGTACTCCAAGTCTTTTGAAGTTGTTTAGGATATCCGTCTCAATGTGGATGATCCTTGGTTTTGCTGCCCTCATAGAATCCGCATGGATACCAAAGGTCAGATATTTTGTTTTTGTCAGACCGTTATTGCCTGCTTCCATCTGATGAAAGAGCATGGTGCTATACTCATCTCTTACGCTGTCAAAACCGTCTTTTGCATGAGGAATCGCAATGCTGGTCCTGAAATCATCAATATCTGTTGCCATGTTCATGAAAGAAAGCTCAAAATGTACTGAGCTGTCAAAGAAGTTAAGAAAGGCACACCATTCCTCGAAAATCTCTGTCTTATCCTCCTGAAGAGCAAGCTGATAATTGATATCCTGAAACTGTATTGTCTTGGTATAGTAGTCTGTTCCGATCCTACAGATACCATCCTGAAACATCCTGTCAAAAGGAATGCTCTGCTGGGCTGTTCTTGGAATGCCATCATTTTTCTGAGCATTCTTTATGATCTCTCTGATTTCTTTCTGCTCAGCCCTTGTCAGGTTAGCAGGCATTTTGAAATCTCTTTTATCCTGCTTCTTAAATAGTGAAATCAAGAATCCTTACCTCCTTCTTTTTTGTGTTTGTCATCTCTCATGGCTTGTGAATACATGATGATTTCGTCGATTTCTGTCTGAGCTTTTTCATATCTCACTAATGCCGAGAAGTTATTGTCTGTCTTATAAGGCCTCTGTTTTGGTCTTACGAAGGTTGCTTCTATAAGATGTCCTAACAGGACTTCAAGATGCTGACCGTTCTTTTCATACATAGCCAGGAAGAAAAACGGCATCATGATAACCATCATTCCCATGGCTGCTGTACTTACGGATGCAATCTGCTTTATCAGAAAGAATGACGGCACTCCGAAAAGTGCCGCCACAGAGAAGCAGATCAGCTGTCTTTTAGTCAGATTGAACATCACTTTGCTTTTGACCTTTGTAAGATCACGAGGCACCGAAATATACGATGCTGCCATATCTGAAAATCCTTTCTTATTTTTGATTTACAGTGACATTTACTGTGACAGTTTTTGCCACTGTATTCTTCATCAATGTGCGTGAAGCACTGACTTGGCTACTGCTCCGGTCTTAAAAAGCGTAAATGCAAGAAGAACCGTATAGCCCATGACTCCCCAAAGAGAGCCAATGATATCTGTCGTGAATGCTACTGACTGAATCAGTACTGCATATATTCCGACGCAGACCATGATCAGAAATCCCTGGAATCCCAGTGCAAACAGTGATCTCAAATAGTTCTGACCAATCATGCTCTGCTCTCTGTTTCCAAAGGTTGCAAAGGGGATTGGTGCAAGGCTGACCATGAGATAGATTTCAATCATCCTCGCATATACAATGACAAAAATCAGAGCTGACAAAAGATATATCAGGAACTGCACAATAAAGGACTGCAAGAATATGGATAAAAGCTCCGGGACTTCCATGGCCTCAAGTGTTGATTCCATGCTTGCCAGGGTACTTGCATCTATCGCTGTACTGCCTGAGATTATTCCTCCGGCATTTGATATAACATGCTGCGCCACTTCAAATACTGCCATTGTGATATTCATCGTATTTGTGATCAGTGTTACTGCTACAAAGGTTTTGAAAATCCATTTCCAGAAGATCCAGGTCTCAAAGTTTGCCAGATTGTTATGGCTGATGACTAGCTGTATAAGCTCGTAACAGGCTATGAAAGTCAGAAGTATTTCCGGCAATCGGCATAATCACATTTTCTGACAGGTTCTTAATCATGTTGAAAACTGCCGGTGAAAAGCTTGCCGGTGTCGTACCTATTTCTGTTGCAATCTCACCTACCTGAGTATTAACTGAGTTGAAGGTGTTATTCAGATTGTTCATAATGCCTGAAACAAGCAGACCTCTTAGCCATTCTTCAATCGATTCAATAATGCTGTCCACTTGTTACCTCCTCTTCTCAAAATGGAGCCAGGGTTTTATGCCCTGACTCCGGCTCTTTCGGACCGATTAAAAAAGTCCGGAAAGAAGAGGAACAAGTGTAGTTCCGATGAGGGCAACACCACCTCCGGCCATGAGCTGCTTCATTCCCTGGCTCTTTGCGCCGGGATTATCATTGCCGTATCCTTCCATGAGGTTGATTGCTCCCCAAATTCCAAGACCTGCACCAAGTGCTACAACGAGTGTCTGAAGTACGCCTACTGCGCTATTAAAAAATGCCATATTGTCAAAAACCAAAAACGCAGATGATTGTTATTTTGTCGTTTTTTGTTTGCAGACTCCAAATATAAAAAGAGCTGCTTCTTTGCCGAAACAACTCTTTCTAACTGCGTTTTTGGTTATCCTCCTTATAATGTGTGATTTATTTGGAGCCTGCTATTTCAATATTCAGTTGTCTTTCCATGAGCCCGTCGACTGACTCAGGGATATGCGCGCATGTTTATCTGCCCTCACAGCTCTTTGGCCTGGTTTTGGGCATAAGAAAAAGCCCATGCTGAAATGCCTTTTATTGACACCTCAGTGGGCTTTATTCTTCATCAAGTTCGATGACTTCATATTCATCATCTGGGTTCAATATTAAGTTGTGATCAAGGAACTTCTCTATATCAAACCAGTTCCTTTTATCTGCATCCGCTGTAAGTGGATAATTGGGATGCTTTGTCAGATCATATTTATCTGACAAAAATGGTCTTACACCACGGACCTGCACTATACATTTGCTTCCGTCCATGACTGCCAGCTCATCAATGCTCATAAGATCATGACCAAGCTTCTGATAATTCATGTT